>FTDT01000006.1_pt1 | contig 34263 bp, 22 predicted proteins | sample 1640021 | NCBI WGS metagenome assembly FTDT01 (sample SAMEA3914869, study PRJEB12502) | metagenome | biome: forest; material: soil | place: USA | collected 2012-03-12 | depth 0.1 m | reverse complement strand
TGGCTTTGGAACGCCGCGACTCAACCGCAGACCCTTGAACAGCGGCTCTGGCCGCGCGCAGCAATTGCGTCAGAATGTTTTTGGAGTTCGGATATTCCGGAAGAGGACATCGCTTTCGTCGATCATCGTGTTGCTGCGGTCAGGTCGCTTCTGCAGGACCGCGGCATGCTGACGAACCGGCCAATGCAATTCGAGGGTTACCATCTCAATCAACCATCGAATGAATATAGTGCGTTAGTAATAATCGCCGACGCCGTAGAAGCGCTTCCGGATGGACAACCCACGTGTCTAACAACGACACGCGGTTCTTCGAGCGAACTGGTGGATTGGGCTTCGTTAGATAGTCCGATCGCGCGAGCCTTCGATAAAACGGTTCTTAACTGGATCGATTCCGGCAACACCGATCAAGCACCAGAACGACCGATCATCGAAACTCAACTCGGCCTTTGGTCAGCCGCGGCGCAAGTGATGAAAACATTTCCGGCCGACAGTCTCCCGGCGCCCCAAGCACGGGTAAACCTCGCAACCCGTTTATCTCAACTCTGCGAGAACGCATCCAAATGTCTGCGCTCTATAAATCACGAGCGGCTCTCATCAGTCGAGGCGGCCCGATTCTACGAGAGTATCAATCGCGCAGATGTCGATCGCAGTGCTGGCGTCACCTTCCCATTTTTGTCCGCACTCCGGCTGTTGGTCGCGGCCGCATCAGAAACGCAAGCCGATCATCCTGGCTCAGAAACCCAGTGGCGCCAATATCTCGACACGGTCGTCAGAGCGCATACGCATTCACTACAGCCGTAGCTCGAGTCGAGCGCGCCAAGATTCCGCGTCTCACCACGCAGCTTCCATCTAGAAAGCGCCTGCCGCGGCCTCAGTAACCATCAGCCAGCTTGGATCCCGTGCTCGAGGTCGTCTGCAGTCCCGCAGGTATCGGACCCGGCTGGCCTCGCCGAATCGCTTCCGCAAGGATCGCCTCTGTAGCGGTTGCGCCAATACGCGTCACGCCGAGTGCACGCACGCGCAACAGATCGTCGAGCGTGCGAACTCCACCCGCAGCTTTGATCTGCACTGCAGGTCCACAGTGTTTCCGCATCAAACGCAGGTGAGCCTCGGTCGCTCCTTTATAATTATAGTCACCACTCCCTTGTTTCACGAAACCATATCCTGAGCTGGTTTTGGCAAAGGCAATCCCATGCTCCGTGACCAATTCGCACAGGCGGATGATATGTGACTCCTGCAAATAGTCGTTTTCGAAAATCACTTTGAGAATCACCCCGCGGGAGACGCACGCTTGATTCACCAGTCGAAGTTCGTTCGAAACATAACTCCAATCGCCACCCAGCACCTTAGCGATGTTCACAACCACATCGATCTCGGTCGCGCCTTCTTCAATCGCACGAATGCTTTCAGCGATCTTGAGTTGCACGTGACTATTACCGTGCGGAAATCCAGCAACCGCGCACACGCCCACACCCGAGCTCGCCAGAAACGCAGCTGATTCAGGAACGGAGTAAGGTTTAACGCACGCCGTAGCCACGCCACATCGACGGCTGATTTCGAGCCCAGCTCTCACCTGCGCATCCGTCATCGTCGGGTGAAGCAGCGAGTGGTCGATCATCTTTGCGAGGTCGTTAACCGAGATAACGGGGCTAGAAATATTCATAGAGGCGACGGAGAAAGCCCAGAGTTATAGCCAACCTCATCCCCTCTGCCAGCCATTTGCCCACTCTCCCGGAGAAGTGCTTTTGCTGCCTAAACGGCAAGGCCGTCGTGCTCGTTGCAAGCTCCATCTAAATCGTCCGAGTCCGTAATATAAAATCTAACGTACGCCTACCGCGCCAACCATCCGCCGTCGACGGCGAGAATATGGCCATGAACGTAATCCGAAGCTGACGACGCGAGGAAGACGGCGGCGCCTTGCAAATCTTCCGCCGCACCCCATCGGCCTGCGGGGATGCGTGCAAGAATGGCATTATTGCGATCCTGGTCCGCGCGCAAAGCGGCGGTGTTATCCGTCGCCATGTATCCAGGTGCGATCGCGTTGACGTTAATACCAAGCGGCGCGAGCTCGTTGGCCATCGATCGAGTTAGACCAGCGATCGCGCTTTTAGAACTCGTGTAAGACGGCACGCGAATTCCACCCTGAAAGGAGAGCATCGACGCAATATTGATAATCTTGCCTGTCGCTTTTCTTGCGACCACGTCCTTCGCGAAAGCCTGGCTTAGGAAAAAGACTGAATCTAAGTTCACGCGCATCACGTCGTCCCAATCTTTTTCCGTAAAATCGAGCAAGTCGGCACGGCGAATGATCCCGGCGCAGTTGACCAAAATATCAATTGCAGGGAAAACCTCCCGCGCGCGAGCGATCACCTGTGCAACCGCAGAACGCTCTGCTAAATCGATCGCCGCGCCGATGCAACGGCGACCGAGCGCCGCGATTTCCAACTGCAATTTTTCGAGCGCCGATTGGTCAGTAGAAATGGCGATGATATCGGCGCCGGCTTGAGCCAAACCGAGCGCGATTCCCCGGCCCAGACCGCGTGACGCGCCGGTGACGATCGCTACTTTTCCAGTCAGATGAAATTTATCGAGAAACATGCGGGGCGTGCGGACGATTGAGATGACTCACTCAAAAAAGCTGCGAAATCGGCGCCATGTCCATACCCGAAAAACTGGGGTGTCGCCGCAGGGCTCGGCTCACAGAACAATATTGGCAAACTCAAGAGGTGGAAACGCTCACCGCCACGTACCGGAATCATCTGGCCAAATTGAACAGAGTCCACAAAGCCAAGAATGAAGCATCGAGCTTCGAGACATTGCCCTGCCGGATTAAATCTTTAGCCGCGAACTGAGTGCTTGGTCAACTCGGCCTGTCTCCCGCGCCGAAAATTCGAGAGCACGAAGTTGTCGGTGCCGCCACTTCTTAACCGGGAAGTGTTTTTTTATACACTGACAAAAGCATTTTTTGGAACGGTCGGAAATTCCAAATCGGCTACTGGCCACGGCAAGAGCATATCCACAACAACTCGAAAATTCTGAGAATTTATTTATCTATACTATGAGCATGGAAATTAAAGCCCGCGACTTGATTACTGCCGGGTGGCACGAAGGCCGCCGTCTTGGCGCTGCATTGCGTCGCGCGCGGGATCTTGAGTCCGCCGGCCTTTCGCGCGAGACCGTTTTTATTGAACTCGAGAAAGAGTTTCCGAAGCAGCTTGCGGTCATCTTACCTCGCTATGAGCCGGCACCCCTCGCCGAAGCAATCGTGCCGGAAACGGCCGAGGAAGCGGTAAACGTCGACGCTGCGCGTGCACGCATGGACGAATTACTTCACATCCCTGTGATCAAGCGCGGCGCGATCATGCCAGACGCGTGTCCGTCGGGCGGGAGTCGTGCTACGATTCCGGTAGGGGGCGCAATCGAAGTTGAAAACGCCATTATTCCGGGTGCTCACTCGGCTGATATTTGCTGCTCGATGTTCGCTTCGCTTTTTCCGGCAAATCATCCCACCAACGAGATGATGGACCATCTTTTCAAAACGACCCACTTCGGGCCGGGCGGTCGTCCGCGCGGCCAGCAATGGACCTCGCCGGTCCTGGAAGAGAATGTTTGGGATAACGAATTTCTGTCGGGACTGCATAGCCGCGCTCGTGACTTTATAGGAACCCAGGGCGATGGAAATCACTTCGCGTATATCGGACGTATTCAATTCACGGATGCACAACGTGCGGCCGTTGAAGCGGCCGGCTACACCGAACTCGCCGATTGGATTGTTCGTCGCGAGGGAGCTTTCAACGTTTTGGTGACTCATCACGGTTCGCGCGGGCTCGGAGCCGATCTATATAAGCGAGGACAAAAGGCCGCCCGCGCGTGGTGTGATGAAAACGCCAAAGACATCCCGGACGCCGCGGTCTGGCTGCCGGGTGATTCGCCGGAAGGCCGCGCCTATTGGGAAGCGTTGCAATATGTAGCTCGTTGGACCCGCGAAAACCACGCACAGATTCACTCCGCGTTTCTGCGTCGCATCGGCCAACGTGCGCTCGTGCAAATCGGCAACGAACATAACTTCGTTTGGAAACGCGGCGATTCGTACTTTCATGGAAAAGGCGCGACGCCGGCCTGGGCCGACGCCCAGGGACGTCCCTTGCTCGGCTTGATACCGTTGAATATGGCACGCGAAATCCTTCTCGTTCTCGGGTCGAACAACGACGAGTATTTGTCGTTTTGTCCGCACGGAGCGGGCCGTAATCTTTCGCGTTCCGCGATGCTCCGACCATATAAAGACTCGGATGGTGAAATCGATCCGAGCCGTGTTCGCCAAGTTCTCGCCGAAAACACGGCCGGGCTCGATATTCGTTGGTTCTGTGGCACGCCCGACCTTTCCGAATCCCCGCTTGCCTATAAAGACGCCAGTAAAGTGAAGGCGCAGATCGCTCAGTTTAATCTCGCCACGGTCGTGGGCGAGATCCAACCCCAAGGCTGTATCATGGCCGGCGAAGCCTCTGAGCCCGCCTGGGCTCGTGCTCGTCGAGAGAAGAGGGCCACGCACAAATTGATGCGTAGGGAGGCGACGCAGGAGACCACACCCAGCGAGATTCACGAAGACCCGTCGTGAGTTTTCCCAAACTTCCCCTGCCTGCAGCGACAATTAATCTTCTATATATCAAACCGTCTGCGACATGTCGAGCCAGCCAGTTAAACGGGTCCGTGGCTGCGAGTACCAATTGCGATAAGTGGGGCGCAGGAAGGCATAAAGAGCGGCGCAGCGGACCGCACCAGGCTGAGTGCAAAACAAATTTTTTATTTTCTAAGCTTATTACCCGACCAATTTTCAGGGAAAACACTACAAGATTCACTTTCTGATCTCTTTATCTATAAATTGGTTGCAAAAATTATATCAAAACTCCGCTAGCGGGTTTTCGATCGACACCATCCAGAAATATTCGGCTAATCAACCAGTACTCTTCACCACAAATTCGACAGGAACCCACGATGAAAACTGCAGCCCTTGCGCTAGTCGCTTTGACAGCCTTTTCCTATAATGTTCGCGGACAAATCATTAATACAATTCCTGCATGGAACGGCACAACTGTGGCCGCTCCCTTCGGTGAACCTGGTTACGCGACCATTGGCGAGGTTTTCACGGTTGATCCGAATTTTACGCACTTGGACGGCCTTCTCTTCGGAGTCTCCAACACGGGGACCACACCATTATCGTTCGGTGTCTATATTGCTCCCTGGGACCAGGTTGATTTTCATGCCGCGAGTCCGCTTCTGTATAGTAGCTCCCCGTTCACTCTCGCTGGCGGGACCGGTATCAGCCCGATCGTAGTCACTCCTGGTTTGGACTTGGTCGGGGGCAATCAGTACGTGGCCTTTCTTTCCGAAACTCCATTTTTTGATGGGACTCCCGATACGGGTGGGATCGCTTTTATCGGAAGCGACGTATACGCAGGTGGCGGCACGGTATTTATCAACAACGGCTCTGACGCTTCGCTCCTCAGCTCATCCGCGTGGAGTGCAACGACGGCAGATCTAGCATTTGTTGCTGCGTTTTCGCGCTCCGCCTCGGCCGTTCCCGAGCCGAGCACTTACGGCCTTTTCGGAATCGGAATGATTCTTGCAGTAGTCGGCCTGAAGAAGCGCGCACACAGGACGCAGCTTTTGGTCCGCTCTGCTTAAATGATAACGCGTCATCTCGACGCCCGATTTTTACCCGGGGTTTTCCGCTGTGGGGAAGCCCCTGTTGGTTATGTCACGTCCACGCCTCCGGATAGTCCATGCTGATACCGACGATCTCGAAAATCCACTCCGAGGCGGTCAACCAGTGCGTACCTACTCGGTTAACTCTAGGCTGGCTGAACGACATGACATTACAGTACTCACGTCTACCTATTCTGGAGCCCGCCGTCGAATCACCCGCGACGGTGTCAAGTACCGCAGGCTAGGCCTCCGTATACCCGGATTTGGCCTTTCGCCTCATCTGTCTTTTATGGCAGCATTGGGGCCGGTGGTGGCTCGGACCCCACACGATTTGGTGGTCGAAGAATTCACACCGCCTTTCGGTTTTAATGGTCTACCGTGGTGGACCCGCGCTCCAGTAGTGTTAATCGTCCAGTGGTATTTTTTCCAACAATGGGAAACACGGTACCACCTCCCATTTTCTAATTGGATGAAGAGGTTAGCGCGCAGCGACCGTTATCCTCATATTATTGTACAGTCGGACGCGATGCGCCGGGAGCTGCAGTCCTTTCTTCCGAATGCAAGGTTTGAGAAAATCCCGCCAGGAATTGACAGCCAGGCCTTCGCCGGGGAACCGCAGGAAGGCAGCTACGCTCTTTTTCTGGGGCGAATTGATATTGCGCACAAGGGACTCGATCTGCTCATCGAAGCGTGGAAGTCGATGGGCACTTCATCTTCGATCCCTCTAATCATCGCGGGGGAAGGACCAGATCGAAACGAGCTTTCCACCCGAATTGGAGAAGCGGGGTTGAGTTCTTCGATCCGTTTTGTCGGGCGCGTGGAAGGTGACGAGAAAGTGAAGCTGGTCGCGGGGAGTCGATTTCTAGTGATGCCCTCGCGTTATGAAACTTTCGGTTTGTCGGCGCTGGAAGCAATGGCGAGCGCAAAGCCGGTGGTGTGTTTCGACATCCCCCATCTCAACGAAGTGGCGCGAGCCCCTTGGGCTATCCAAGTGCCGCCTTTCGACGTAAGTGCCTTTGGACGTTCCGTATCCGAACTGTGGTTACGTCCCCAACAATGCCTTGAAATGGGCGCGCAGGCGCAGAACGAGGCACGTCGCTACCACTGGGATCGCATCGCGCAGGCGCAAGAGGACTTTTATCTAGAAGCATTTTACTCCAGCCATGAAAAAACTTAAAATTGCGGTCTATTATCCATGGGTTCACCTGAAAGGCGGCATCGAGCGCTCGATGATCGCGCTTATATCCAAGAGCCGTCACGACTGGACGATTTTCACGAGCCATTATGACGCGGCGAATACGTTTCCCGAATTTGAAAATCTTAAAATCGTCACCCACGGCAGTGTGAGCGTGCGTCGCGATATGGGCTCTGTGTTAGGCGCGGCAGCCAAAATGGCCGCCCTTAAACTCCCGCTCGACGATTTTGACGCGTATGTCGTTTGGTGTGACGGCCTGGGCCCATTGACGACCTTCCGAAATAATCACTTACCGACCTTCTGCATCTGCTCAACGCCTCTTCGTCCGGTTTACGATTGGGTTTACGCAAAAGAAGCGCTGCGGAGCCGAAAGCCGCTCGCAAAATTGGCTTATCATTCCTTCAAGCACAGTTTTCGGTTTGTCGATCGGCTTGCATGGAAACGTTTTGACGGAGTGGTCGCGACCAGTCTCGAGGTCAAAGAGCGAATCGTCGAGCATGGGTTATATAAAGACGACTCGCGGATGGCATTGCATTATCCAGGTATTGAGTTTGGTTCCGCTCCTGAGGACATCACCTATGAGCCTTTTTTTCTGGTTCCGGGGCGAATCACTTGGACGAAAAATATTGCGCTAGCTATTGCCGCTTTCCGAAAGGCAGCGTTGCCCGAGCCTTGGCGTCTGGTGATCGCAGGCTTTGTCGATGAAAAAAGCCAACGGCACCTTTTGGAGTTGAATCAATTGGCCGATGGACATCCGCGGATCGAGTTTGTCCTGAGTCCGTCAGATAAGGAGCTCAATTCACTTTACCGAAGGGCTTCAGCAATCCTGTTTACGCCCCTAAATGAAGATTGGGGCATCACTCCACTCGAGGCGATGTTGAATATGAAACCAGTGATTGCAAACAATCAGGGAGGCCCTGCCGAGAGTGTCATCCCTGGCGAGACAGGGTGGCTGCTAAGACCGAATAATGTGACCGCTTGGGCCGACATTATCATCCGCGCGGCTACAAATCCGGAACGCTTGCGCCTGATGGGCCAAAAAGCCCGCGAACATGTTCAACGTTACGATTGGTCCCAATTTTTTAACGGGGTAGACGATCTTATTTCCCACGGGGTTTCTTCGCACACTCCGATTCGCGTCACGCGGCTGCGCACCAAGCGTGCCCTACGCACGGCAAAAAGATCTGTCGCTAAAAGCAAATCCTAATGTCGAAATCCAGCTTCGATCCAGTTCGCACTCTTGCCGCAACCGCCGAAACCGAAGGCACCATCTCGATTCGAGAATTGCGCGAACGCTTTCTAATACGTTGGCCGCTGTTGCTGGTCTGCGTGGTCTTGCTGCCGCTGATCGCGGTAGTGCTCACTTCCTTCGTTCCGCTTACCTATAAGAGCACCGCACAACTGCTGATTCGGCACGAGAGTGGCAGCGCGGGCCTCCTCGACAGTAATTTTCGAGATACGACCGACGCGTCTGGGCCCGCCTCCGCCGAATTGTTGCATTCTGTACCAGTGATCGAGCGTATGGTCGAGGAAGTGGGCGTAGTCGACGCTGACGTGGCGCGACCCGCTTATAAGGTACTACTGCGGAGGGTGTTCATTTTGCTTTCGCCTCTCCTGCCTAAGCAAAAAGACGACGTGGCTCCCAGTGCCGCGCTAGCTCTTTCCCAATTAGCGTACGACATTAAGGATTCCATCAAAGTCACTGCGCTCCAAACCGAGCTGCGCGCAATGGGCCGCGAAGATGAACTGATTGAGATCACCCTTTCTTCGACCAATGCCAAAAAAGTAGCGGCGATGACGAACGCGCTCTGTCGAGCTTTCATCGCGGAACATAATCTGCGTTCCGAAACCGAAGCGAAACAAACCTATGAGCTGCTTGTCGCGACCGAAAAACAGACTCTCGAGCAAATTCAAGAGACCGCCGCTCGGCCCGTCGATACGACAAAGTACGAGCCGGTAATTTCTGAGCAAAATGGAAATGCGTTCCGAGCGCAACCGCTCGCGGAAAGCTTGGCGCGCCACGTGGCCGATCTGGAAGTAGCTCTAGTCGAAACTCGCCGCACTTATGGAGAAAATTCCCCAGAAGTATTACGCGCCAAGAAAACCCTCGATGAAACCAAGGCCGTTTACAATCGGCAGCAGTCGCTCGATGGCTTCGCTTCTATTCTATCATCTATCAAAGAGCGTGAACGCGACGCACTCTTGAATCTGGAACTCGCCCGTCGGAATGAAACCGGGCTTTCCGTTGCGGAAGCGGCATTGCCCCCGAAAGTCACTGTATTGCTAAAGCTGATACATTTCGGCATCCCGGCGGGTGTTTCCTTAGTGCTGGGAATTATCCTAGGCTGCGGCGCAATCATCGCCTCTGATCTTTTTGATGACCGCGTGCGCACCAAGTGGGATATAGAACCCATCATTAATCCACGACCTATCCTGAGTAATTTCAGCGGCGATAAATCTTCCCGTCACACCGACCTTGGCCATTTGCTAACGGTCTTTGATGAAATTGGCATGGACACAGGGAAAGTCTGCGCATTCGTCGGAACGAACGCGGCGGAGGATTCATCCAAATTAACACTTGGCTTAGCTCAGCTGCTCGCCGCGAACCCGCGACTGCGAGTCGTCCTGGTCGACGCAAATTTTGCGCAGAGAAAATTGACCGATCTTTTGAACAAAAGGGAGGCGAGAGGCCTTGCCGATGCGTTAGCGGAAAATGATACTTCTCTCCAGAGTGTCGCCGTCTCAAATTCGGATGGAATCGAATTCATTCCCGCCGGCAAACCGACGTCAGCCGAAGGTCTCACATTAGTTAAGACCAGATGGACGCAGTTGCTCGGCGAACTCAAAGGGCGCGCAAGTGTTATCATCGTGGATGCAGGCAAAGATGCTCATACTGCCTTCGCGACAAATGCGGATTTTGTCGTCTTGACAGTGCAGAGCGGAGTGACCCGAACCGAAGGGTTCAAGCAAGCTGTTGCTGATCTAGATTCTCGCGGGAATCAGTGGCTCGGGACTGTATTCCTGACGGAAAAGCGAAAATGACGAGAGTAGGCATAGCGGCGCGACCCCGGGAATATCTCATTACCGCGATTCTTGCGTGCGCGCTGGCCGTGGGTTGTATCATGGTCGGCGAAACAAAAATCGCTTATCAAGTGGCACTCTTTGTCGGTGTCACGGGAGTCATCGCATTAGCGACGGTTCCCAACCCACGAGTTGTCCTGGTGATTCTCTGGGTATTTTTGCACCCGCTCAGCATCGAGAAAGTTTTTCCGATCGGGCCACCGCCTCATCCTAATTTTCCACCTCCGACCATCGTGGTCTCGGCTTCGGATATAGCGTTATTCCTTTTGGTCGGCAGAATCTTCTTCGAATGGTTCGTCCACCGTAAGCGCCCGTGCAACTGGCCAACCGCGGCCACGCCTTATCTGGCCCTATGCTGCTGGGTCGTTGCCATGTTTTTTACCGCCCCCTCGATCGGTGGGATATTACAGATCATGCACTGGTGGAAAATGCTCGCGTTCCTGCTTGTATTGCCCGCGGCAATACGGACGCGTTATGAACTATATCTAGTGCTCGCGGCTGTGGGGATAGCCGTTGCTGCACAATCCGCGGTGGTGTGGACCAGCTGGAGACTACACAAGCCGATCAGCTTTATCACGCTCTTCTCCCCTTCAAGTCTACCGTTAATTGGTTTTAGTTCGGGCGGAGACAGCGGTTTACACATCCGTGCCTCGGGTACGTTCGGTCAGGTCAATCAACAAGCGGGTCTGCATGTATTTTTCACGTTGCCGCTTCTTGGTTTGGTTTTTGTGCGTAACTCGCTTTGGCGAAGTATCACAGTTGTCGTCATCATGATGAGTATGTCGGCCATTTTGATCACATTCTCCCGCACGGCTTGGCTGGCAGGAATCGGAGCATTTTGTGCCATCATTGCATGCGCAATTTTGGCGAAGCGCATGACGCGTCGAACCTGGCTGATGCTGGGGCTTTGCGCGGGGGTTTCGCTGTGTGTACTCGGCGTCTTCATCGGACCGGTGACGGACCGAATTTTCAAAGGTGACGAAGGTGCTTCTTCTTCGCGATTGCGCATGGTGATGACTTCTTTTCAGCTCTCTGCCCGGCATCCCCTTTTAGGGACCGGCCCAGGAAATTTCGTTGAAGCTATTCTTGAAGGCCGCGATCTTAACCTGCAGGCACCGACATGGCTCGCGCCGGGCCAGCCGCGTGTATACGGCGCGATCGAAGGCATCGAATCGTATAATGGCGTGGTTAACGGAAAACAGATTATCGTGCCGTTGCAGGTCCATAATAAATTCCTGCTCGTCCTCGTTGAACTAGGAATCGTCGGTCTGCTTCTTTTTGTCTGGTATCAATGGAAACTGATCCGGACGGCCTGGGCCTGTTTACGAGTTTCTGATCCGAGTTTGTTTTGGGCCGCCGCGGGCCTACTTGGAGCGACCGTAGCGACCCAAATCTATTTCATGCTGGAACTCGCCTACGACGATAAATCCGTCCTCATCCTTATCTGGGCAAATGCACTTTTATTGACTTTGCACCAAATCATTCTGCGCGAACGCTGCGAAAGGTCGGAGGTCGCACCATGAGCGCAAAGGGCAATCCAATCCGCGGAAGCCTACTTCTTACCGCCGGCCGCCTGGTATCATCCTTTACCGGGCTTGCGCTGGTCTGGCTGATCGCTCACCGAGGCGCAGGAGATCTCGGAGTTTTTCGCACCCTCTTCTCCTTTTTTCTCATCACCGAGCTATTCCCCCTGCTCGGCCTGCAAATTTACTTGATGCGCGAAGTGTCGCTTCATCGAGGCGAAGTCAAAAAATATCTGATTCACAGTGCAGCTTTCGCTCTCGGCATTAGTGTCATCGTTGCGGCGGTACTCTTATGTGTGGCTCACTGGGGAGGTTATAGCGAGAGCGTTTCAAAAGGGTTGTTAATCATCATGGCGGCAATGCCCGCGACCGCGCTTTACGTCTGCTGCGTTCCTATTTTGATTGGTCTAGAACAAAGCAGTACGTTAGGAGCGCTCCAGGCAGTGGAAACACTCGGTCGAGCGGCGCTAGGAGCGCTGCTTGTATATTTAGGGTTCAACATTCTCGCCATTATTGGCGCTCTCGTGGTGGTCCGCTGGCTCGTTCTCCTCGTCTACTGGCGGGTGATCCCATTATCAAAGGATTCATCCGCGGGGCATTTCGACTGGTCGTTCTTTCGTCAAATCCTTTCTCACGTTCCGGTTTTTGCCGGCATCACCATTTTCGCCGCCATCACTCGTTTTGCCGCCCCGTTGATGTTGCCGTGGATTCTCAACGATCGATCCGCGGGTCAGTTTGGCGCCGCCTATATCATTGTGGACGTAGCTCTACTCCTGCCTACGGCCATCATCGCAAACTTAATGCCTCGTTTTAGTGCCCTGGCCAAAAACTCTTCAACGGAGATTAGCCGAGCGGCTAATGAGGGCGTTAAATTAATGGCACTTGGAACGCTCCCAGTTGCCGCGCTGACCACGCTCTTCGCCAGACCCATCCTGGCTTTAGTATTCCATAATCCTGACGTGTATATTGCGGCGACGCCTCTGCTCCAAGTCAGCATTTGGCTTTGTTTTCTCATGTCGGTCGACCAAGTTCTTTCATCAACAATTGTTGCTTGCGGCAAACAAGCATACGATCTGCAAACCGTCGCCATTGGGGCCATCGCAACACTCGGGCTTCTGTTCACCTGTATTAGGACCTTCGGCCTTCTCGGCGGAGCGATTGGACTTCTCGCTGGTTGTTTCATTCAAGTACTGGCGAGGTTTATCCTCTTTGCTCCTCATATTCCGGGCCTGAATCCACTCGCAGCGATCTGGCGGCCCCTTTGTGGTATGCTTGGCATGATCGCCGCCGTCTACTGGATTCCGGTAAATTATTGGCCGCTATCAGCCTTTGGAGGATTGGTTGTATATAGTTTGATCCTCTTTGCATTGGGCGCATTGCGGGCAGAAGAATGCGATGGAATTTTCATGCTCTTGAGCTCGCGAAAAACCTAAACGACTATGCAGACCTGGGCCCAAACCATCTACTTGATCAAATCGGACGTGCGGCGTCGCAAACAATATGAAGCACGCCCTAAAGGATTAGGTTCCAGCGTCGCCGTGATACTTTCACCAGCCGCGATGGCGACGATCGTCTTTCGAATTCAAAAATTCCTCTTTGGGAAAGGCCTCTGGCCCATCACAAAGTTGTTGGGCATCGTAAATATGATGCTCTTTACCACTGAAATCGAAGCCGATGCAATTATCGGTGAAGGGTTTCTCATGTTGAACCCAAATGGTGTGATGATCCACAACCACACCCGGATCGGCCGGAACTGCACGATCGCTCACCAAGTGACCATGACAATCGGTCCAAGGCCTGGACTCGATATAGTTAACGACTACATCGATATAGGAGAGCAGGTCACTATTAGCGCCGGAGTTAGAATCATCGGCAATCTTACGATCGGCGACCGCGTTTTTATTGGTCCAAACACGGTTGTCGCAGCGTCAGTTCCGGACGATCACCTCCTCGACGGACGCCGCCTAGTCGTCAAAACAAGCGCCGTGCTCACATGACCTTCACGGAAGCACGTTTTCGGCTGAGCCAAGACCTCCGTGAGCGAGCCGCTCGCACGGGCAAGCGATACGGTTGGTTCTCGTATATTAAGTTGTTTTTGGATCCGCCGGCCCTCGCCGTAGCTATTTTTCGCATCCAGGCTTGGCTTTACGCAAAGCGTTTCGTCCGCTTAGCCGGCTTTCTCCGGAATTTTAACATTATTTGCTTTTCGATCGATATTGGCTCCGCCGCGCAGATCGACACCGGCCTCATTATCTATCACCCAAATTGCGTCGTGATCTGTGATCAGTGTATCGCGGGCAAGAACCTTCATCTGGTCCATCATAATACTATTTCTATCTCTCCCCGGCCGGGAGCAAATCCTGCCGTCGACCGGGTGGTGATTGAAGATGACGTCATTTTGGGCTGCGGTAGTCGATTGCTAGGTTCGTTGCGCATCGGTGCAAACTCCTTTATCGGGGCCAACGCGATCGTCACCGAGGACGTCCCCCCTTTCAGCTTCTTTGTGGAAGAAGCCTTCACGCACACGGACTAACATGGCTGCTTCCCTCGAGCTTTCGGTCATTATCGTCAATTACAATACCTGTAAATTGCTCGAGGATTGTCTTGTCTCCATTTACGAGCGAAGTCGCGCAGGCTCGTTTGAAATTATTGTCGTAGACAACAACTCAGCGGACGAAAGCGTACGCATGCTCCGTGAAAAATTTCCGGAAGTACGTCTCATCGAAAACACGGACAATCCCGGCTTCGGTGTTGCCAACAATCAAGGGGTAGCCATCAGCCGTGCGCCCTATGTTATGCTATTAAACAGTGACACTGTGCTGCTGGAGGACACCGGACGTGCTTTAATCGAATATTTACAGGCGAATCCCCGGGTAGCGGCTGTCGGCCCTCAGGTGCTCTTGATGGATGGATCACGGCAACCTAAAACTTTCGGCCTACTTCCTTCGGCCCGAGTTATTTTCAATCAATCGCTTCTGCTGAGCATAATTTTCCCGAACACACCCGCCTTTGCCGGCGTGTTTATTGAAAATGCTTCTGCGCGCGAAATGGCGGTTGGTTGGATCTCCGGCGTCTGCATGGTCATACGCCGCGAAATATACGACGCTGTCGGCGGCTTCGACCCGGCGTTCTTTCTCTACGCTGAAGACATTGATCTATGCCGACGTTTCGTCGTCGCTGGCTGGAAAGTAGTCCGGCTTGAAGATCACGCGATCAAACATTTATGCGGTGGTAGTTCTAAAACGGATACGATCGTGATCCGGAACGGGATTTTGCAGCAAAGAAATTTCCTCAAGCTGGTTGATGCTTCAACCGGGAGGGCGGGTCGCATTTTTGCACGAGCTGCGCTGGCCGCGGGGCTCGCCTTGCGGGTTGGCTTACGCGGGCTGCGTTCCTTGCTACGTCCGCAGCAAGGACGCGTGCCTTTTCAAGTCAGTCTACGTTGCCTCACTGATTTGCTCGGGTTCGCGCCTCAATTGGAGAATCTTCATGCACGTCGCCATTGACGCACATAGTCTCGGCAAAGGTATCGGCGGCGTCGAAAGAGTCGTCCGGATGCTGGTGGAGCGAATTCCGGCTTTGTTGCCGAACTTTCGATTCACGCTCCTCTTGAATCGTCGGTATACACTCGATTTTGCGACGCCCGCGAATGTTTCTTTCCATCGCCTGAAAGTTGACGATCCACTGGTGCAGCGCTCGGTGCTGCTACCAGTGCTCGCCCGTCGCCTCCGCTTCGATCTGCTCCATGTCCAGAGAATCGCTCCGCCATTTTCGGGCTGCCGCGTCCTCACCCATATACACGACCTATTGCCCTTAACGGCGCCAGAGGACCACCCCAGTTTGCGCGACGCGATCGTACGGTGGCTGACTCCCGGCACCCTTCGGCGGTCGAATCATATTTTGACCGTCAGTGAATCTGTTAAGCAGGAAATCGCTAGATTGTATCCGCAGACGCACGACAAGATCACCGCTGTACCGAATGGAATATTCAACGGACACTTTGTGCCCTCGGCCCAGCGAACCCGCCAGGCTATCCATCAGCGCCTCGGACTCACGGGAGAATATGTTTTTTATCTAGGTGCGATTTCGCCCCGGAAGAATTTGGAATTGATGATCCGCGGCTGGGCTGAATATCTGAAAATTCGTCCTCAATCGCCATTAAAACTTGCGATTGCCGGGATGAGCCGGGATCGCGCTTTCAGCGACAGAATTAAACGACTAACCCATGAACTAGGCCTGGACTCTACGATCGTATGGGCCGGTTTCACGTCTGAATCCGAATCCCTTTCGTTGCTGCAACAAGCTCGACTTTTCCTCGCCCCATCCCGAGGAGAAGGTTTCGACCTCCCAGCGTTAGAAGCGATGGCGTGTGGCACCCCCGTGCTTTGTTCCGAACTGCCGGTGCATCGCGAGCTTCTCGGCGAGGCTGCTCATTATTTCGACGTCCACAGCGTGCCTTCCTTCGCCGCCGCTTTAGCAGCGCTCGAAAGCGAATTCCAGCGACGACACCTTGCGAGCATCGGACTCGCGCAGGCTGCTAGGTATGACTGGGACCGCGCCGCCGAGGGCGTGGCGGAGCTTTATCGCCAAATCACTTCCGTTTCTCAACTCAACACCGACGTTGCCCTCGTCGATTCCTGACCATGGCCGCCCCTTCCACGTCTAACTCGTTATCATTGCCGGCCCGTTCGGTCACCCATGGGCTACCCCTGCTAGAAAGCGCCGTGCATGCCACCTTGCGGCAAGCGCTGCAAAACGCGGCGACGCGATTTCCAGAGCATGGCATCGACTACGTCCAGTTCGACGGGAAAGTTATTTCGCAGTCGTATCCAGAACTTCATGACGAAGCGTTGAGAATCCTCGCCGGCTTGCAGGCTTTGGGTCTGAAACCCGGCAACCGAGCGCTGTTTCAATTCGAGCACAACCAACATTTTTTGCCGGCCTTTTGGGCCTGCGCGCTCGGCGGGATTGTGCCGATCCCACTCGGATTGCCGCCTACTTTCGAAACGGACAATGCGATCGTCAGCAAGCTCCTTAATGCGTGGCGCGTTCTCGGAGAGCCGATAATTTTGAGCTCGGAGGCTTTGCAACCGGCGCTAGAAAGACTCGCCGTTCGCTCCGGCGCGTCGACGCTTCGGATTGGTACTATAGAAGCTTTGCGTCAACACGCCCCGTCGGCCCAAGTGCACGAGAGTAAACCCGACGACCAGGCTCTTTTTCTGCTGACTTCGGGCAGCACGGGAATGCCGAAGGTCGTTGTGCTAACGCATCGCAATATTCTCGCGCGCTCCGCGGCGACGACGCAGATGAACCGTTTCAGTTCGGACGATGTATCCGTAAACTGGATGCCACTAGATCACGTCGGCGGTATCGTGATGTTTCATCTCCACGACCTCTGTATTGGCTGTCGTCAAGTTCACCTGCGGTCAGATTATATCTTGTCGGATCCGCTTCGCTGGCTCGAAGCGCTTGAGAGCTACCGTGCGACCCATACCTGGGCTCCGAATTTTGCGTTTGGACTGATCAACGATCAGCTCGAAGACCAAAACTCCCGCAAGTGGGACCTGCACCGGTTACGCTTTATTCTCAACGGCGGCGAAGCCATCGTCAGCAAAACCGCTCGGCGCTTTTTGGAACTTTTGGCTCCGCATGGTTTGCCCACTACTGCGATGCGACCCGCCTGGGGCATGTCAGAAACCTCTTCTGGCGTTACCTTCTCTAGTCGCTTCACGTGTGCTGCGACCCGCGATAGTGACGCATTTACGGAAGTGGGCGGACCGATTCCAGGCACTTCTGTTCGCATTGTGGATCGCGAGGATCAGCCAGTAGCTGAAGGTAAGATTGGCAGCCTACAGGTACGCGGTGCGAGTGTCACTTCCGGCTACCTTGATAACCCGACGCTCAACCAAGAGTCTTTTTCATCCGATGGCTGGTTCAAAACCGGTGATTTGGGTGTATTGCGAGACGGTCAACTGACGATCACGGGGCGCGAAAAAGATGTCATCATCATCAACGGCGCCAATTTTCACAGCCATGAAATCGAGGCCATTGTTGAAAGTCTTGAGGGGGTAGAAACATCGTTTACCGCGGCCTGCGGCGTTCGGACCGCGGGACAAGATACTGAACAGTTGGCTGTATTCTACAGTCCGTCTGAGTCGTTTCGGAATGATCTTCCGAGTTTGGAAAAACAAATCCGCCGAGTCCTCGTCGAACAACTCTCCGCTAATCCTGACATTATTTTCGCGCTCGAAAGGAGCCAGATTCCGAAAACCGGGATTGGCAAAATCCAACGCGCTCAACTCAAACGCCAGTTCGAAGCCGGAGAATTGAAGTCTTTGTTAGCAATGTCGGTCGCCACGCCCTCCTGGTTTTGGCGTCGAGCCTGGAAGCCGGAACCCATCGCCCCCGAAAACGCGAGCCTTCGCCGACAGTGGTTTTTCATCGACAACTCACCCGGCTGGGTAAATTTAATTTCGCAGCTACAGGCAGCCGGCCAGCAAATTGAAGTCGTTCGCCTAAGTTCGGAAAGCTCTTCGAACATCTCCGCCAGCCATGCGCCCACCTCGTATTCGACGGAGCACTACGAAACGATTTTTTCGAGCCTTCTTGCGAAGGGACCACCCGACCAGATCGTCTACACGTGCTTAACGCACGATGAGAGTGCGGAGAATATTTTTCGTTTCGTCCGGCAACTTGCTCGCAGCCCGTTCGGAGATGTCGCCTGTTCTCTGCGGGTGCTGACTCAAAATGCACAGGCCGCCGTACCGGGAGCTGAAGTAAAAGCAGATCGCGCAGCTCTGGTCGGCCTGCTCCGCTCCCTGAACGAGGAAATGTCTGCCCTCAATGTGTCGTTGATCGATTTTTCTGATTGGGCACGCGAAAAGGAGGCGATCACAGCTGAACTCGCGGCGCCTGTTCGTAGCAAGGAAGTCGCCTTGCGCGGTGACGAACGGCTCGTCGCACGACTAGAGCCGATCTCTAACAACCAATCGCTTTCTGCTGATCCAATCAAAACAGGTGGCCACTATCTCATCAGCGGCGGCCTTGGGGGGATTGGCGCGGCGCTGGCTGAGTATTTGGCCGACCAATATGACGCGAAGGTCTGCTTGTTGGGTCGAACCCCAGCAGAATTGCTAGCAACGGAGCAAAAGAAACAACTGCTCCGCCTGCAGAAGACGTATCCGGAAATTCGGTACGCATCCGTTGATGTCACGGATTTGGCGCAACTTCGCGCGATTGTCGCTTCGGTTGAAGCAACGGCGCAAGCAACCTTGGCCGGGATTTTTCATCTGGCGGGTTTCTACCAACCGCGCCTGCTGGCCGAAGAAACGGAAGACTCATTCGCTGCGAGCCTTCGAGTAAAACTTCTCGGTGCACGAAATCTCGCGGCGGTTTTAGAAAATCATCCTGATGCGCTCTGCGTGTTTTTCTCGTCGGTTCTTGGACACTTTGGAGGCTACCTTCACGGAGCCTACGCTGCTGCCAACAGCGCGCTAGACGCTTTAGCGTACGAACTCCGGCAGAAAAATCTACGCAGCTTTTCGATCGGCTGGTCCACCTGGAAAAATCGTGGGATGAATCGCGGGCTCGAAAACGGAGACATCACTCGTGCGAAAGGTTACTTAGAAATCGATGTCTCGGAAGGCATGACTTCCTTGATCTTTGCTCTTCGCGGGCCGGATGCGCACATCCTAATCGGTCTCGATGCGCAAAGCCGTCAATTGCGTAATGAACTTGGTGCAACGACCATCGCGAGTACATCCGGCCTCCGAGTGGCGCCTCGCACAGAAACCGAAAAAGCGCTCGCAAAAATTTGGATGGAAGTGCTCAAGCGTCCCGATGTGGGTGTTCATGACAATTTTTTTGAGATTGGAGGAAAATCGCTGCACGCCGCTCGAATTTTTGCGCGGATCGACAAACAGTTTTCCCGCTCACTTCCTCTGGCGACGCTCTTCACTTCACCAACGGTTGAAGCCCTAGCGAAACAGATTGAGGCACAGGTGCCCACCACGAGCAGCCTATGTCGACTCGACGCGCTGCAAACACACGGTCATCTACCGCCTCTTTTCTGCATTCCCGGCGGCGCGAGCGACAACATCGTCTTTCGTGAATTGGCCGCATCTCTCGGCAACGACCAACCGTTCTACGGCATCCAAGCGCGAGGCTTGGATGCTACAGGATTGGATTCTGAGTTGGCCGAGATTGAAGAAATTGCCGCCGCATTTCTGCGGGAGATCCGTTCGATCCAGCCCCAAGGACCTTATTTCCTCGCGGGCCATTGTTTCGGTGGAGTAATTGCTTACGAAATTGCCCAAATTTTAACGAAGGCGGGGGAAGAGGTTCGTCTTCTCGGGCTGATCGATTCGATGGTGAGCGACGTACTCCCGACGAACATGAAGGTTTCGATTTGGGATAAGATCGCTCATCACCGAGCGATGACTCAGTCCGAAACTTTATATGGCAAACTCAAATACGTGTGGGGAAAAACGATCGGCTATCGAGAAGCCAAGGAATCCAGACAGCGCCTACACGAGTCGTTCTCCCGAATTAGCGAACTTCACCGGCGCTATATCATTAAGCCTTACGCAGGAGCGTTAACGCTATTGATGGCTCGAGATTCGTTCTTTACGACCCGGCCCGACCGCGACCCACGCTTATATTGGAACAAGATGGTTGGGGGAAATGCGGAGATTGTATATATCTCCGGAGGGCATGCGACTATGCTCCAAGCTCCACATGTAGATGATCTAGCGAGGCAGCTCGCCGATCGCCTCGCACGGGGTCGCGCTAGAAATTAATTTTGATGAGCCAGATGTCACCGCAGAATCAAACCGCCTCTCGCGAGAAATCCCTTTCTCTCGCGCACGGAAACTCGATCGAAGCATCCGATAAATTCACTGTCTTAGGTGACTTTCTTAGGCATGCGGCGGCCCAACCGGCTCCAAAAGCAGTTTTGGAAATGCGCGCCGACGGTCCGGCGCGGCGCTTGGCTTATCCAGAAGTTCTCAGTCGAGCCGAATCTATTCTCGGCGCTCTTCGTCAGCGAGGCATGCGTCCGGGAGACAAAATCCTCCTGCAGCTGGATGCAGCTTTTGACTACTTTTCGGTTTTCTGGGCTGCTCAACTGGGTGGCTTCATCGCAGTACCTACTTCCCTTCCACCCGACTACCAGCGCCCGCATGCCGCGACCAACAAACTTCAAAACGCTTGGGAACTGCTCGAACATCCATTGATTGTTAGCACCGCTGCGCGTCTGCTGCCGTTACGAGAACTTGGTCAGCGGTTGCAGCTCCCAGATTGGTCGATCGAATCGGTCGACCAACTAGCTACAGCCCCTCGCGATACCCGCCACCATGCCGCTTCCGCGGATGACGTTGCGGTTCTCCTACTGACCTCTGGCAGCACCGGATTACCGAAAGCGGTCGCCTTAAGTCATCACAACCTGATCGCCCAGGTTCGCGGAAATATCCATTTCCACAGTTACAGTTCGGCCGACGTATCCATTAACTGGATGCCTTTGGACCACGTTGGCGCGCTCGTGATGTTTCACCTGAGGGATGTTTGTTTAGGTTGCGACCAACTGCACGTGCTTCCAGAGATCATCCTTCAAAACGTAAAGCTGTGGTTACAATGGATTCATGACTATCGCGTGACCAACACTTGGGCGCCGAATTTTGCTTACGCCCTGATCAACGATTCTTTTGATCAACTGGAAAACGAGTCGTGGGATCTCTCCTGTCTTCGCTACGCGATCAATGGCGGCGAGGCAGTGGTTAGCCGAACGGCGCGGCGTTTTGTGTCCTTACTGAGTCGATACAAACTGCCGAGCACGGCCATGTGGCCGGCTTGGGGAATGTCAGAAACCTGTTCAGGAACCACCTACTTTGAACGTTTTCGTCTCGATACGATTTCTGACCAGGACACCTTCGTCAGCGTAGGACGGCCGATTCCTGGCATCTCCCTTCGGATCGTCGACAGCACTGGTTCTCTGGTTGAAGAAGGCGTGACCGGTAGTCTGCAGGTTGCCGGCCCGGTCGTCACCCGTGGGTATTACCGAAACGAAAAAGCTACGAAAGACGCCTTCACACCCGACGGCTGGTTCAAAACCGGCGATCTCGCCTTCCTGTGCGGAGAGGAACTCACCATCGCGGGCCGAGAAAAAGACGTCATTATCATCAACGGGGCCAACTTCTACGGTCATGAGATCGAAGCCGTGGTGGAAGACGTCAACGGGGTTGAAGTCAGTTTCACTGCGGCCACCGCCGTTCGTAGTAAAAATTCGGATACAGACGAGTTAGCCGTTTTCTTTAGCCCCGTCTCGAGAAATGATGAAGCTTCTCTAAAAAAGCAGATTCGCGCGGCTATCCTGCGTGAGCAAGGAGTTAGCGTGGACCACCTCATCGCGTTGCCCAAAGAGCGCATCCCGAAAACCGCCATCGGAAAAATTCAGCGAGCCGAACTGCGCCGTCAGTTCGAAGCCGACGCTTTCGTCCAGCCGAACCCGCTCCCAAATTGGTTTTTCCATCGCAAATGGACCGAACAAGCTAGCAGTGCGGGAGCAACAAATCAGAAATTCAACTGGCTGATTTTCAAAGATACATTCGGCTTAGGCGACGCGATCGCGCAGAAATTGCAGCAGGCTGGAGAATTTGTTCGATCGGTAAATTCGGGCGCGTCGTTTGAGATTATTGATCCGCACGCTGTCGTCATCAACCCGACTCGAGCGGAAGACTACTCCCGCGCGTTTGAGCTGCTGAATGGGTCGCCGAACTCCGGCTGTGCAGTCCTTCATCTCTGGACTTACTCCCCACATTTCGTTCAAGCCAAGGGCTCGGAGTTTGAGACGCTCTTCCAAAGAGGAGCCGATAGCTTTCTCCATTTGACGAGTGCCTTTGCACGCTGGTCGCAGACTGAGGTGGGATCGCGTTTCGTCACCGTTTCTTCGCGTGCGCAATCAGTGGTGGTGGATGATGTGATCGAGCCGGCGCACGGCGCGTTGCTTGGCCTCATCAAGACCATTCGCCAGGAAGTCGCCAACTTGGATTGCACCCACGTCGACACTGAGGATCCCGTCTCCGATGAACTCGCCGAGGCCATCCTCTCCGAAGTGCTCCTGCCCTCACCTCCGCTCGAAGTGGCGGTTCGCGCTAAAAAACGTTGGATCAGCGGTCTCGCAACCCTTCCGCCTTCCGTAGACTCATCGAGTGTCACAGAAATAAAAAAGGGAGGCTTTTATGTCGTGACGGGCGGACTTGGCGGCGTGGGTCAAACGATTTGCGCCCATCTGCTGAAAGAGTATCAAGCGACGCTGGCGATCACTGGGCGCGAAGACCTTAGCGCTTTCGGAAGCGAAAAACAGTCCGCTCTCGAACGGTTGAAACAAGACGGCGATGTTGTATATGAAAAAGTGGATACGTCAAATTTGGTTGAGATGCGGGCCTGGTGGCAGCGTGTGGCCGAAACTCGCCAACGGGTGCCAGATGGTTTCTTTCACCTCGCCGGGCATTATCATGAGAGAATTTTAGCCGAAGAATCGGTCGTCGATTTTCACGCCGCCCTGCAGGCCAAGGCCAAGGGCGCTTGGGTGATTGCCGAGCTGACCAAGGAACATCCGGAGACCCAGCTCATCTTTTTCTCCTCTCTCCTCGGCTACTTCGGCGGTTTCATGACGGGAGCCTATTCCGCCGCCAATCATTTCCTCGAAACATTAACCGACGCGCTACGCCACGAGGGAAGGAAACACGTTCATTGCTTGCTCTGGAGTTCGTGGGCCAAACTGGGAATGAGTAAAGATGTGGGCGACAACGCCGGTCTTCGCGGGAAAGGATTTCTACCGATTTCCGCCGAACAGGGATTTCAGTCCCTTGTTTTTTCTCTTCGAACGGACAAGACCGCCGTGCTGATTGGACTTGATGGTTCCAATCGACAAGTCGCGGCCCAATTACTCGATCCACAACAGGCGGAACTGAAATCTTCGAATACACTCGTTTTACCCCGAGACGAGACCGAGCGCAAGTTAGCGGAAATCTGGAAAACCCTGCTTAAGCTTTCGGAAGTGGGAGTTAAAGACAGTTTTTTTGACTTGGGTGGCCGCTCTCTATTAGCCGCGCGCCTGTTTTCTCAGATCAATCAGCAATTTGGCAAAAGCCTGCCGCTCGCGACACTCTTTACATTTTCTACGATTGAGCAGCTGGCTAACATTATCCGAGGAAAAGGCACACCTGCCCATCTTGCTAAACCCCCTGCGAGCCGCGTGATCACGCTACAGGCCGGAAACAATCGACCGGCTTTTTTTTGCATCCCAGGAAGAGAGACAAATAATCTTATGTACCGAGACTTGGTCAGGCCACTCGGTAAACAGCTACCGATTTTTTCGTTAAAAGCAGAGCCGTTGGAACCCTGTCCGCAACCGCTTCCGATCGAAAAAATCGCGGAAGAACTACTGTATCAAATTCGTCTCCTGCAGCCAAAGGGGCCTTACATGATTAGCGGTCATCGCTTCGGCACGCTTATCGCCTGGGCAATCGGCACGAAGTTGGGCGATGAGCTTGGTCAACTGATCCTTCTTGATCCGCCCGCGAACGAATTTTATTCTAAAGATCGCGAGAGCTTCCGTTTTATTACTCCAGCCAAGAGGCCCAATTTCCTGGCGCGGCTCTTCGGATCGCCTCCTGGGCCCACTACAGCGGAGAGATTCGCACGTGCTCGATATGAAGATTTCGTGCTTAACCCGATAGCCAAGCCGGTGATCGTTTTTTCCTCTTCGAACGAAAATTCTCCCTGGCAAGCGCTCTCTAAAAACGGCTTCACCTATTATTCCACGACCGCTCTTTCTAAAGAGCTGCCTCTACTGCTGAAGCCATGAGTTCTCAGGCTAAATCCGACAACATCAATTCCAGCGACTTATCGCGCAAAGAAAATGCGCCTCCTTTGCACGCTTCTTTGCCGCATGCGCTCCTTCGGTCGGCTCAGTTGTATCCAAAACATGGAGTTATCTATGTTGAGGGAAATGGATCGGAGTATTTTCAATCCTATCCCGAACTGCTAGCCGAAGCTCGGACGCTTGCCGGTGGACTTCAGCAGCGAAATTTGTCCCTTGGGCAACCGATTATTTTCCAATTGGAAAACAATCGGGACTTCATTCTCGCGTTTTGGGCCTGCCAGTTTGCTGGACTCGTCCCGGTTCCTCTTTCGATTTCGCCAACTTATGATCATCCGCACGCGGCTTTAGCGAAACTTAAGAATGCTTGGAACTTGCTCCAACGCGCACCCATTCTGTCGACCCAAGCGCTAGCACCAAAGCTACGGGTTTTCGCAGAGCGTGAAAAACTTCATGGCCTAGAGGCTATCGCGATTGAAGAGCTACCTCGGTCGGAATTCACCAGTCCACTCGCATCGGTGAAAAACGATACGACCGCGCTTCTCCTGCTCACCTCCGGAAGCACAGGTGTCCCCAAAGCGGTGCAACAGACTCACCGCAATCTTCTGGCTTGGGCTCAAAGCGCGGCGGAAAACTGTTCTTTTAATCCCGGCGATGTATCCATGAATTGGATGCCGCTTGATCACGTCGGTGGTCTGGTAATGTTCCACTTGCGCGATCTCGTGCTGGGATGTCGTCAAATTCATGCACCTACCGAATCCATTCTACAGCAACCTCTCCGCTGGCTGGATTTGATTGAACAACACCGAGCTACGATCACTTGGGCTCCGAACTTTGCATACGGTCTGATCAACGAACTTGGTTCACAGATTGCGGAAAAACCACGCGATCTGCGTTCGTTACGCTTTATTTTGAATGGAGGCGAAGCGATCGTCGCGAAAACGGCGCGACGTTTCCTGGAACTATTAATCCCGCACGGACTGCCCCGCACCGCCATGCGGCCAGCGTGGGGAATGTCCGAGACCTGTTCTGGAGTGAGCTACGCCCATGATTTCACACTCGAGACGACCAAAGACTCGGACGCATTCGTCGATCTAGGTGCGCCGATCTCGGGAATTGAACTCCGCAGCGTCGACAGCCAGGACCGCAGCGTTGAGAACGGTCAAATCGGTCGTCTACAAATCCGCGGAATTAGCGTAACCCCAGGCTACTACGCAAATCCGGCGGAAAACAAAAAATCGTTTACGAACGATGGTTGGTTTATCACCGGCGATCTGGGTCTGTTGAAATCAGGTCGTCTCACGATCACCGGGCGCGAGAAAGACGTCATTATCATCAACGGCGTTAATTTTTATAGTCATGAAATCGAAGCTCTCGTGGAAGAGCTTCCTCAAGTCGAAATTTCCTTCACCGCGGCCTGCGCGGTGCGTATCCCCAATCAAGATACAGATCGGTTAGTGATCTTTTTTGTACCACGATCCGTCGAGCCCCTTTTGGTGGAAGACACAAAATCGATGATCCGCACCTCAGTGGCCGAACGCGGCGGAGTCGTCCCGGATTTTGTCATCGCCGTGTCGAAGGATCAAATTCCTAAGACGGCGATCGGCAAAATCCAACGCACACTGTTGCGGGAACGTTTTGAAGCGGGACAGTTTCCAGTCGATTTATCGACCGGAATTTCTTCCGAGGAGCAAGCTGCCTTTTTTGAAAAAACCTGGAAAGCAGAGTTGTTGGGCGAAAGTGAATTTTCGAAAACCAGCGTGGTTTTAGTCCTCGGAGATCAACAGGGAATATCTCGCGTAATCACCGAAAAATTACGCGCTCGTAATATCACCTGCTTCCACGCGTCTTTTGGGACGAGCTTTGTCGAAGAGGGCGCGAATTTTTCACTCGAGGTCACGGCGGTAAATCCGTTCTCACCCTTAATCGAAGCGATTGGTCGACGCGGTCTTTTATTGAGTCACGTGCTTCACAGCAGGGCGCTCGATACCCCGGAGAGAAGCAGTGATTGGCCGACCTTTTCGCGGGCCCAATCTTTTGGAAGCCTGAGTTTGAAAACCCTCGTGCAGGCGCTTCCGGAACGTTCCGACGATGCGGCGCCTCTTCGGTTGCTCGTGCTCACGCGGCAGACTCAATCGGTTTCTCAGCGCGAGAAAATCTCCCCCGAACACACGCCCTTGCTCGCGCTGGTGCGCACCCTGCCGCACGAAATCGGGGGGATTGCGCCGTCGTCGCTCGATATAGACGACACGGAAACGTCGATCGTAATCGATGCCATTTTAAAAGAACTGGGCGGACTGCCTTCTGATGGAATCACTGAAGTCGCTTTACGCGCCGGCCAGCGATTCGTGCCGCAGATCACGGCTAGGACAGCCACGGCCGCATCGAACCAAAATTTTCCGCATTCAGCTTTTGCAGTCGTGACGGGGGGTGCTGGAGGCGTTGGCCAACATCTTTCTTTGTATTTAGCCCGCAAATACAACGCGCGTCTTCTAATAATCGGCCGTTCCGCCTTCAGCCCTAAAATTCAAACACTCCAGTCAGATGTCGCCGCCGCTGGAGGCGAACTTCGATATGTGGAAGGAGATGTAGCAGATCCGGTGTTCGTTCGTCGTACAGTGGAAGATGCGTGCCGCGCGTTCTCCACAAAACCTTCCTACGTTTTTCATTTGGCCGGCAAGTACGCTGAAAGTCGGATCAAAGAAGAAACGCCCGAGGCATTCATGGATCTCCTCGCTGCTAAGGTTGGGGGTGCGTATGCAATCCAATCGGCGCTCCAGGAATTCCCGGACTGTACGGCGGTCTATTTCTCTTCCATCTTGGCCGAGTTTGGATCGTTGGGAAGAGGGGCTTATGCGGCGGCGAACGCATCACTGGACGCATTGGCCTCGGCAGAACGCAGTCGAGGACATAAATATTTTAGCCTGCTGTGGGGCCTTTGGAAGGAAATCGGCATGGGTCGAGCGGTCACAGCAGAAGCAACGCAAGCGGGAGGGTTTCTTGCCCTCGAACCTGAGCAAGCACTGGAACAGCTCGAACGAGCTCTCTCTACACAACCGAGCCAAATTTTGCTCGGCCTAGATCCCGAAAGTACCCGGGTGCAACGCACCATAAGAAAAAGCGAAAGCGACGAATGCTCGACTCACGTTGAACCAAGAACACCCATCGAACGACAATTAGTCCAAATCTGGGAAGATGTTCTCCGACGAAAAAATATTAGTGTCACTGACAATTTTTTCGAACTAGGTGGTCGCTCTTTATTAGCCGCGCGAATTTTCGCACGCATCGAAAAGCAACTGAGCCGTTCGCTTCCACTCTCGACGTTGTTTCAAGCTCCTACGGTCGAAAAACTCGCCTCAGTCGTCGAGAATCGCGAAGCGGCAGCCCCAGCTTGCCAAATTCTTCCGCTGCAGACCGAAGGGGACCAGCCAGGGATTTTCTGTATTCCTGGGGGCGGGAGCGATCCAACCGTCTTTAAAGACCTCGCAGACGCGTTAGGAAAAAATCAGCCTCTCTACGGCCTACAAGCACGCGGACTCGATGCTACTCCAGTCGAGGGAGAATTTCCCAGCGTGGAAGATGTCGCCAAAGACTTCATTCAAGCCATTCGCCAGACGCAGCCACACGGGCCCTACGTGATTGCCGGTCATTGCTTCGGTTGCCTTTTGGCGTGGGAGGTCGCTCAGCAATTGTTGGCAGCCGGGCACACCGTGCCACAAGTGGTCCTCATCGATCCAATCGTTAGCAATGTGTTTTCTGGCGAGATCATGGGACGCGATCGACTACGTTATCATTTTCAAAAATTTTTACGCCGCCCCCTGAAAGCCAAGCTGTGGTATTTCATCGAGAAGGTGCAAAATTTCAGTCGCACGCTGGTCGTCCGCCAACGAATCAGTCACTCCTACGCGCAGGCGCTTTCTATGCATCAGCGGTATCAACTTCGCCAATACGAAGGCTTGGTCTGCATTGCCTTGGCCGACGATTCGTTTTTCAAGCTTTCGCCCGAGCGAGATCCGCGCAGGTACTACGCTAAAATCGCTCGCCAACCAATTTCATTTTTCGAGGTCCCCGGCGATCATCACTCAATGCTCCACCCGCCCTGCGTAGACGTTCTTGCGCTCGGTATCCGCGAGCGTCTGAAAATGCCGGCCCAAATCAACCGTTAAGCGCGTGAGACTCCCTAGGTCATCGTTTCTTCTGGAAGCAGGTCGGAACCGACCGATATTGATCGATATGGTCACCCGTTGCTCATTTTTGATTTTAGCCACCACGTTGTGCGTGTGTTTTCCCGCCTGCAGAGGCTCCGCTGCTGATCTTCCCAATAACCACCGCCTTTCAGCCAACGCATTAACCTGTAAAGTAGACCCAAGCACGGTCCTTAGAACCATTCCGACGAGTCTCCTCGGTACGAATCTCGAGTGGTTCAATTCTGCGGACGGTATTAGCAATCCGGATGGAACAGTGGTCGCCGGGTGGACCGGCCTGGCTCAAGCTCAAGGAGTCGACAATGTCCGTTTCCCGGGCGGCACCTTGTCAGATTTTTATCATTGGCAGGACGGCATTGGACCGGTGGCGAATCGGCCGGTGAGAGATCATCCGACCGACACGGGAAAATCAGCCAACATGTTTGGCACGCCCGAATTTCTTAAATTTTGCACTGCGATTCACGCGCAGCCTCTCATCACCGTGAATGCCGGCACCGGTACGGCCGACGAAGCCGCCAGTTGGGTGGCATACTGTAATCAGGCCAACAATGCCCAACGCCTGGCCGACGGTTTATCTCAGCCGGCCAACGTCAAGTTATGGGAAGTCGGCAACGAACTCTACCTCCCTGGCAATCCAACGGATAAACAGATTATCACGGTCACGCCGGATGTCTACGCAGCACGTTTCCAAAGTTTCGCGAAGGCGATGCGTCAGGTGGATCCGTCGATTAAGCTGATGGCGATCGGTACCGCGAATGCAAGTACAGTCACCCTTCCCTATCCTACATGGACTGATACGCTGCTGAGCACGGCCGCAGCCGACATGGATTATATAGCGATACACAATGCCTACTTTCCCCTCACCTTTAATCAGACTGACGTTTCCCTGAAAACACTGTATCAAGGACTGTGGGCCGCTCCTGAGGCCGTTGATGACAGTATAAATTCACTGAATCAATTAATTACAAAGTATGAAACGTCACGCCATATAGACATCGCAGTCACCGAGTGGGGCGCGCTTTTCTCCAACAGTCCGGGCCAAGTCGATCAGGTTAAAACCATGGGCACAGCGGTGTACTTAGCCCGGTTATTCCAAATCTTTCTGGGGCAGCCACGGGTGACTCTGACGGACTATTTCAAATTCACCGATCGATCGTTTATGGGTTGGGTCGGATACGATCAAAAACCGAAGGTGCCTTATTATGTCATTCAACTTTTTGCTCAGCACTTCGGCAGCCGTCTTGTAGCTTCGAGCATCAACAGCCCCACTTACGATTCGGCTGGAGTGGGTATTTCTGCTGCGCGAAAGGGTGTTCCCGAACTCACCGTGAGTGCCTCGCTCGACGCGACAGGGAAAAAATTGTATATCAATTTTGTCAATCGGAGTTGGAATACCATTCACCAAGTAAAACTCGCCACCGGTTCATTTAAAGCTGCGGCCGACGGCACCGCTTGGTCGCTTTCGGCACCTGGTCTCACTGATAACAATGGCCGCGATTTGCCCGATGAAATTCCCACGAATCTCTATATAGAGCCCACCGTTAGCAAGGACTTGAAAGCACCTATCTCAATCGTTTCTACCGCGATTAAATCAACCTCCGCACTCTTAATTCAACCGTACTCTATCACGACGGTAGAATTGACCGCGCACCCATGACTACCGTCTCTATTTCTCGTCTGGCTTTGTCCATCTCGATGGCAAAACAAGTCTCCGCCGCTGCGGCATTACTCACGCTCGTGGGCTGTGCGACAACCCAGTCTGGGGTCAGTCTTCGCCGGAACGGCTCAGCCGCCTCGGCGGTAACCGACGAATCCCTGTTGCCCACGAGAGAGTTCTCGATGCAACTTTCGCCTACCGACAAAGTGCGGGTGCGAGTACTTCCGCTGCAAGTTGCCGGAACAAGTTCGGTCTTCGAGCCAGAAGATACTTTATCCTATCACTTTTCACTTAGTGCTCAGGATTATCATATAATGAGCGGAGATGAGTTGGTCGTTCATTTTGGCGCCGATTCTAAACTCGATGCTACGGTTACCGTCCGCCCAGACGGACGGATTACGCTCTCTGACTTCGCAGAACTTCCGGCGGCCGGAAAATCTCCTGCTGAGCTGTCCAACGACATTAACGAAGCTTACCGCGCCCGAGTTAATCAACCGGCCTCCTCAGTCACCGTCACCAAATCCAATCTGTCTTTGGCAGAAATTTCTGGCGATGCGGTTGTCCAAAGCGACGGAACCATCGCGGTACCTAAAATTGGGCAGTTCAAAGCGGCGGGCGAAACCCCAAGCCAACTCGTTTCGGAATTATCACAAGCCGCGTCCAAGCGTTTCGGGAACACGCTGAATGCAGAAGTTACGCGCACAAAGGCGGCTCCAACCACCGCCACTGAAAATCGTCATATTATCGGTTTCGATTCGGTCGTGGCAGTTGCCTCAGATAGCCGCCTGTTACTGCCCGAAATCGGCTATATTGATACGACTGGAAAAACTGTGGCCCAGGTGCAGATGGAAATTGAAACCGCATTAAAGGTTCGCTTTCCTAATCCGCTCGCCGTCCAAGTTGCTTTAGAATCTTCGGACTCACGCGTAGCTTATGTGGATGGAGAAGTAGGCCGTCCCGGGGCCTATCCCGTCACCTACGCCTTAACGATGCTGAAAGCCGTCTCTCTTGCCGGAGGAATTCTGGATACAGGAAGTTTAAAGCAGGTAATTTTAATCCATCGGAACGAACACAACGATGTATTTGTTTACGTTACGAACCTAAATGAGTTCATCGAAAAAGGAGTTAAAGCCAACGATCTCGCAGTGACACCTCAGGACATAGTCGTCGTTCCGAGAACTACGGTCGCGAAAGCCGACCAATGGATTGATCAATATATCAACCGGATGCTGCCATTCTCGCGCAGTGTCAGCTACTCGTATAACCGCGGAGATAACTATCTCCACTAACGCCGAGTCAGCGGCGCCTAGTCACCTTCGACCTCATAGACTTCCACCAACGCTTCGCCGGTTGAGGAGTTGGTGGCGCCCGTCCCGACAATCGCAGTATAACCTCCTGGAGCCAAGGTCACCACGAGCGCGGCATCCAAGCTGCCCGCAGCCAAAGGAGATGCACCAGTTTGTTGAACAGCGCTCGTTACAATTGAAGCATCTTGCCCCACCGCCCAATCATCATTGCTGGCGATCACTGTACTTCCTGAATAAAGTGTCACCTTAGGATCGGGCATCGCATTGGTGACATTATAATTCAAAAGGGCCGGACCGAGTCCACGGATCAATACCTTTTTTGGCAGATCCCCCCCCACAATAAAACCGACGATCATTACTTCGCTGCCGGTTCCCACATATCCGCGCGACGAAATATTAATCAACTTAGATTGAGCTGTGTTACTGGCGGCCGCATCATAAAACTCTACCAGCCCAATGCCGCTGGCACCACTGGCGCCCGACAATTGGACTGTATATCCACCGGGTTTTAGGACGACAAAAAGAGCCGAATCCTGACTACCGGCGGTTAGCGGAGTGACATTCACCGCCTGCGACGCGGCAGCCACTCCCGCATCCCCAGCGCTCCAGTCGTCGTTACTGGCAATCGCCGTCGATCCACTATAGAGAGTGAGCACGGGATTTTTTAACGCACCGTTCACGCCATATTGAGTCAGAGCGGGACCTAGGCCGCGGATTAGGACGGGTTTTGAATCAGTTCCAGAAACAATTAAACCTGCAATCAGGGGTGCGCCTTGCTTCACAAAACCTCGCGTAGACAGATTAACCAGTGCGCTGGATCCAGTCGGGACGCCCGATGTAGTGATCGGGCTGAGATCGGCACTGGTCGAAGTGGACCCGCTCACGTCGGTGGTCCCCGGAGCTCCGCTTGATGAAGAAGAGCTAGTTAACGACGAGCTAGTTGACGGAGCACTTGTTGAGGCGCTCGCTCCGTCGACCGCGGCGCTCGAATCCCCAGCGATCGAAAGCCCTGTCAGTAAATTCATCGTGACACTTGGAACAACAGTCGTTCCCTCGTAAATCATCACCTGACAATTCGTTCCCGGCTGGGGTTGATCAGGATATACGACAAGTTGGTTAGCGTGAGCGAGAGGTGTATCACTCAAAGCCTTACCGTCGATGAACCATTGAAATAACCATTCGCTATCGTCGGAATTGGGAACGGTCACCGTGGTTAAACCGCCGCTGTCGACCGCCGTTTGCAGACTGATGGAATCCGCTTTCAGAACCGACGGCCAGATCGAAATGGCGAGCCCGCAGCTCCAGGCACAACGCCGCAAGCCAAGGAGATGCCGAGACAATAGAAACATATTCTGTCATCGGGAGTCCTTCGCAGAGCTTTAGCCTTAAGGCCCGTCAACCATTCGTCAAATTCGACTGGCGACCAGTCGCTCGCTAATGGGGATCACCCATATATATACTTCCGTTTTACACAATCCGCTTGGCTTTGGAGCCGCAGACAAGCCATTGCAATCTACCAGAGAACGAAATAGCTAATACACTACATCCGCTTTGAAACCTTTGTTTCCAGCCAATTTTTTAGGTGCGCACCTGGTTTCCGAAAGTACAGATTGCCAAGCCTGGGTTTTCCGCAATGACGACTTGCTGATGGAGAAGCGCTGTCGCGCTTGGCTGAGCGCTGATGAAATGACTCGAGCAACTCGCTTTCTCGAGATCGAGGACCGACGTTCCTACATCATCACTCGAGGACGACTTCGTGAGCTGCTCGGTATGACGCAAGGCTGCCGTCCCGATGACTTGATGTTCACTCTCGGTCCTTTCGGCAAGCCGCGCTTAACGACCCCGCTTGCGCAAGGCGCAGTACCTTTCTTCAACCTCTCCCGAACCAAAGAACATTCGATCATCGCTCTTTCCTGGAACCGCGAAATCGGCGTCGACATCGAAAATATAGCCCTTTCGAAACACACGGACGATATAGCTGTACATTTTTTTCACCCTCTTGAGCGAGAGTACCTACAGTTGCTAAGCGCAGAACAACGCGACCGCGCTTTCGTCAGATTGTGGGTCCGGAAGGAGGCATTAGCCAAGGCCATGGGGACTGGATTAAACATGGACCTTTCTGCTCACGATTTAACTAAAATTGACGAGCCAATCGAATGCCCGGCAGTTGTAATTGGAAACAGCCCGTTTACGACTCGATGGAAAATTCATGATCTATCAACTCCATCGGGCATCTGTGCAGCGCTCGCTTCCGCAGAGACTCCCCCATCTCTGTCACCTATATAACCTCATTCTGATTTGTTCCGGCTCGAAAGACGGCGGTTTCCAATAGACAAGAAATCCTCCGCGACGTGGTCAGCTGCAGACAATGTGATCATTCACTAAGCACAGCTTAAGAACGTCTCTACCCTGAGTCAGCAATGACGTTGGGACTGCCTGGCCGAATTTTCGGTACGAGCTAACCGCGGGGTCCGCTTCATACAAGCTTATAGCGTAGCGCGGTAACTCTATTGGAGTGTCGAAATACTTGCGCAAACTAACTTACCTCTAACTTTGGAAAAACACCGGGCCGACGTCGGAAAACCGCGATCATTGATTGACCTTGAAAACGTTTTCGAATCGCCGGGACCGAGAGGACCGATGCAAACGACCGGGCCAATCCACGAATAATAAAACTGGGACGTTTTCCCATGGGAACGCGTGGATGTATAT
>FTDT01000086.1_pt1 | contig 34355 bp, 21 predicted proteins | sample 1640021 | NCBI WGS metagenome assembly FTDT01 (sample SAMEA3914869, study PRJEB12502) | metagenome | biome: forest; material: soil | place: USA | collected 2012-03-12 | depth 0.1 m | reverse complement strand
TGGCGAAGACTGGCGGAGAGAGGGGGATTCGAACCCCCGGTACGGTTTTACCCGTACAACGGTTTAGCAAACCGTCCCTTTCGGCCACTCAGGCACCTCTCCAGAAGTGTTCGGCAGATCAAACTTTCCCAGCGCAAGAGCGCAAGGAGATTTATCCGGGTCTTCGCTCCTCTGGATTTTTGGCAGGTCAGGGCGGTCATATCGCGGCGGTCGCCTTACTAGTGCTGAAAGACTGAAGAACGAAAATTCCCCGAGATTGCCTCCGAACGGTGCGCCGATAGTTTTTGCTCATGTCCGACGAAAAGGAAGACGAGCGAAAGTTTTATACGCTCAAACCGAAGTTGTTTGAACGCGTTAACCGGCCAGTACACGAAGAGCCGCAGGGTGCGATCGATGTTCAGGCGATGCTTCAACAAAATCTCGCGGCGGACGCGGACCGTGGCTCGCCAGCGAAAAGCTCCTTGAGCAGTCCGGCGGACGCAAAAAATTCGCTCATCGCCGCAGACACGCAAAAGCTTTCGACCGAAATGACAGCAGCTGCGCAATCGATGGCTCCGCGGACGGATCCCATGCCACCGGTTTTGCCCGTCGCGCCCGTGGGTTCGCGACGAAAAAAAGATTTTTGGACAACGATTGCATGTGCGGCTGGTGTCCTGGCCGTACCAGCATTTTTCTTTCGGCAAAGCGACCTCGTGCTGATCGGCGTGGCATCAGCATTTGTGCTGTTCACCGTGGTGGTCGCGTGGATTTTTTGGGGAATTATGGATCGTTACTGAGCGCGCACGCTCAACTTGGGCACTTTCGACCGAGCCTTCCCGGGTTCTCTAAAGTTTTTTTCTGTTACTAAAATGTTCGTTCCCGCTCGGCCTTGCTGAATCGTTCGGCTGGGACAGGGTAGAGGAATGAACCTCTTGCCCCGAGGCGCGACTTTTCGCGCGGCTTGTAATTTTTCTTACTTTCACCGCTCGGGTCGCTTGACGGCCCAATGCTTGTGCATCGCGTCTTTGCTGATGATGGCCGCTCGATCTTCCGCTGGCGCTGATCCAATCCAAAACCGCGCTGGGCTCTTGCTCGTGGCGAACAAAGGTGACCACACGCTGAGTATCATCGATCCCACCTCCGGCCAGCAGCTCGCGGCCGTCCCAGAAAACGGCATCACGGGCCACGAGGTCGATGCATCGCTCGACGGCGCACGCGCGTATGTACCGATTTACGGCAGCGGCGGAGTCGGTGGCCCCGGAACCAATGGAACACTTCTCCGCGTAGTCGATCTCGCGAAGGCCGAGATCGTCGGTACCGTGGATTTCGGCCAAGGCGTTCGCCCCCACTGCGTGAAAGTCGGACCGAAGTCAGGGCGTCTTTATGTGACGACCGAATTGCTCGAAGCGATCTCGGTAGTCGATCCAACTACGCTGACGGTTATCGGCACGATTCCCACCGGCCGCCCCGAGTCACACATGCTCGCGCTCGCGAAGGACGAGCGGCACGGTTACGTCGTGAACGTGGGCAGCGGAACAATTTCAGCACTAGATTTAGAAAACCGGACACTGATCAAGGTGATTCCCGTTTCCTCGGATTGCCAGCGCATCGCGCTTTCGGCCGATGATAAATTCGTCTTTACCGCCGACCAAACGCAGCCGCGTATTGCCGTAGTTGATACAGAAAAGTTAGCCGTCGTAGACTGGATCGCATTGCCTTCAACTGGTTTTGCAACTACCACTACCCCAGACGGCAAATGGCTCATCGTGGCGTTGAGCCGAGCCAATAAAATCGCTATCGTGGATTTGGCCACGCGCAAAGTCGCGCACACGCTCGACCTCCCGCGTTCGCCGCAGGAAACGCTGGTGCGCCCAGATGGTGATGCCGTGTATGTTTCGTGCGACGCCGCTCGCCAAGTCGCCGAGATCGATCCGCAAACGTGGAAGGTCCGTCGATTGCTTTCGGCCGGGGCAGTCGCCGACGGATTAGCCTGGGCTCCCGCCCCCCAGCTTACGGTCAAGTAAACGGTGCTTCTGATCCGTGGCGCCATTCTGCTACCACGTCGCGCAACTCTCTTCGCGTCGAAGAGCCCTAAAGTTACCCTATGAAAACCTCGCGACTCGTTTCCCTATTTTTGGCGATTGGCGGCTGCGCCACTGCGAAGGCAGCAACGCCCTCATCCGATTTTCACGAATGGGCTCTGACGCCGCCAATGGGGTGGAATAGTTGGGACGCATTTGCCACGACGCTGACTGAAGCGAAGGCGAAAGAGCATGCCGACATCATGAGCGCGCAACTGCTCACGCATGGCTGGCAATATCTCGTCGTCGACATCCAATGGTATGAACCAGGCGCGACGGGTTTCGACTATCATGCGGACGCGCCGCTGACGATGGATCAGTTTGGCCGATTGACCCCGGCGACGAATAAATTTCCGAGCGCGGCCAACGGTGCTGGTTTCAAACCCCTCGCGGACTACGTGCATTCGAAAGGTTTGAAATTTGGCATCCACCTTTTGCGCGGCATTCCACGCCAGGCCGTGGAGAAAAATCTCGCGATTAACGGCACGGTGTACCGTGCCGCGGAAATCGCCGACAGACTGAATGTCTGCGAATGGAACAAGGACATGTACGGCGTCGATATGAAGAAGCCGGGCGCACAGGCTTATTACGATTCCGTTTTTGCGCTGATCGCGAGCTGGGGGGTGGACTTCGTCAAGGTGGACGATCTCTCTCGTCCGTACCTTCGCAACGAACCAGAAGTCGAAGCGATTCGTAACGCGATCGACAAAATCGGCCGCCCGATGGTCCTCAGCCTCTCACCTGGGGAAACGGATATTCATGCGGCGAAACATGTGGTCGAGCACGCGAACATGTGGCGCATCTCTGACGATTTCTGGGATCACTGGTCCTTGCTTGAAGCGCAGTTCAAACGACTCGACGACTGGAGCAAATGGCGTCAACCCGGTGCCTGGCCCGACGCGGACATGATTCCAATCGGCACGATCGAGCTGGGCCGCAAAACGTGGTTCACGCCCGTGGAGCAGAAGACGTTGATGACACTTTGGTCGATTGCGCGCTCGCCACTGATGTTGGGTGCCGATTTGACGAAGCTGGATGAGCCTACGCTCGCGTTGATCACCAACGATGACGTCTTGGCAGTCAATCAACACAGTGCGAATAATCACCAGCTCTTCCGCGATCGCGAAGGCCGGATCGGCTGGATCGCCGATGTGCCCGGGAGCAAGGACAAATATCTGGCGCTGTTTAACACGCGCGATCCTTGGGTACTCACGGAAAAGAAACGGCTCTGGCGCAGCGAGCGCGTCACGCAGGGTGGCTCAACAGAATCGGTTAAATTCCGCGTATCGACGAAGGGACTACACACAATCGTCTTGGTGGCGGACGATCACGAATCGCCACGATTTTGGTGGCCGTCGCTTTTCCGGGATCTCCATTGGGTATTTGCGGATGGCCATGAAGTCTCTGCCGATCGCGAATATGGCAGCCACGGCGAACGCGTGAATGGATTGGCTGTGCCAACGGGCGCGATCGCTTTGCGGGGGACGGCGCTGCTGGATGGCGCTGCGAAAGAAGATCGCAAGGGCGAAAGTTTGGTCTTCCAGGCCTACGGATTCAACGCGGCGGACCTAGCGCAATCGGGTCAGTCCGTGCCGGTTTCACTGCACGATTTGGGATTGGGCCGGCATGTGAGCGTGCGTGATCTGTGGACCCATGTTGATGCGGGCGCCGTTGAGAAGACGTTTGCACCGGAAATCGAGTGGCATGGCGCGCGATTGTACCGCGTCTCAGCGAAGTAGCCGTGCCTGGATGAGGCTTCGATCGCGAAGAAAAAACTAAGGATTTTTCGTTTGGCGTGTCATAAGGAATGAAGTGAACCACTTCTTTTCTTATGAACTTCCGCGCACTGTGGCTGGGCATTGCTCTGGTATTTCTCATGGTCAGTGCGGGTGCTTTTGCGGCCACCGCCGAATGGATGGAGATCGACGCGGCCGTGCATGAACAACTTCCCAGGACTGCACTCGAAAAGTTGGAGCCGCTCTTACAGCGCGGTCTGACCGACAAAAACTATGCCGTGGCCACGCGCGCGCTTGTGCAAAAAATCGACTTGGAGGGTCAACTTCAAGGCGGCGGTGCGGAAGAAAAAATCGTTCGACTAGAGGCCGAGTGCGAACGCGTTCCGACCGAGATGCGCCCGATCTTGCAGGTCGTGTTAGCCGAGTGGTATTGGAAATATTTTCAAGATAACCGCTGGACCTTCGCGCAACGCACTCCACAAGCCGGCGTTGTATCCGGTGGAGACTTACGCACATGGGATCTGGCTCGGATTCTGCGGGAAATTGATCACCGCTTCTCGGCGGCGCTGCGAGAGGAGGCCGTGCTGAAGAAAACGCCGATCGGAACCTATAACGATCTTCTCGAGGCGGGAAACGCGCCGGATTTCTATCGGCCGACTCTTTATGATTTCGTGGCGCACGAGGCCTTGGCGTTTTATCAGGCGGGCGAGCAAGGCGCAGTGACCGCGGAAGACGCTTTCGAAATTCCCACGAGTAGTCCAATTTTTGGATACGCGGAGGAATTTCTCGCATGGTCACCCGAAAGCACGTCCGGACAGCGGGGCACGGCGGAGAAAGCCATCAAGCTCTATCAGTCGCTGCTCGAGTTTCATCGCGAGGATTCGCTCGCATTCGCGGATGTCGATCTGCAACGACTTGACTACGGCAATGCCGTCGCGGTCGGTGAAGATAAAGCAAACCGCTATGGGGTGGCGCTCGAGCGGTTGATTTCACGACATAAGGATGACGTCGGGGCTCGCGCTTTGGCCCGCTTAGCCAATCTCGCGTTAGGGCAGCAAGATTTAGTCAAAGCGCATGCTCTCGCGGAGCGCGGTTGGAAGGAATTCCCCAACAGCGTCGGCGGCACCCAATGCTGGGCGACGATGCAATCCATCGAGGCGAAATCGATTTCCGTCACCACGGAGAGCGTGTGGAGCGCGCCCTTGCCCACGATCAACGTCGACTACCGCAATGAGACGAAGATTTTTTTCCGAGCGGTTTTGGCGGACTTTGAGCCATTGCTGCAAAAGTCACGTTGGAACATGCAGCTCTCCCACGAAGATGCGCGTGCGTACTTAGGCCAAAAGCCGGCCCTCGAATGGGCGGCGACATTGCCTCAGACCGCCGATTATAAAGAACGCCAAGAGAAATTGACCGCGCCGCAGACGCTGCCGGCGGGATTTTATGTCATCATAGCGAGTACGCAGGCCGACTTCAGCGAGGAGCGAAATTGGGTTAGCATGCTGCCCGTCTGGGTGAGCGAAATCGTTTTGGTCACGCAGGAAGGCAATCGCAACGGTGGTGTCACTGGCTTCGTGGTTCGCGCGCGCGATGGTGCGCCTGTCGAGGGCGCGCGGGTCCAGGTTTGGAGTGCATCGCGCGACAAACCTAAGAAGCGCGAAGTGCTGACGACGGACGCGAATGGTCGATTCATCGCTTATGCCAATCGAGAGCAGCTTAAATTCGTCGCGGAAAAGGACGGCCAACGGGTTGCGAGCGAAGACTATATTTTTGCTTATAACCGATCCGATACGCCACGTGCACAGCTGCGGACCGTGTTTTTCTTGGATCGCGCCATCTACCGCCCAGGCCAAACGATTAATTATAAGGGCGTGGTTTTGGAGTGTTCACCTAATAAACAGTTTGAGCCGTCAGCGGAGAGCACGATGACGGTGATTTTCCGCGATACTAACGGTCAGGAGATCGCCCGCGCGTCTCAGACAACTAACGCGTTTGGCTCATTCGCCGGAACCTTCACTGCGCCGCGCGACCGATTGATGGGCAGCATGTCCCTAGTCGTCGCCCAAGGGCAGGGCACTGCTAACTTAAGAGTTGAAGAATACAAACGCCCCAAATTTCAGGTGTCGTTGAAGGCACCGGCTCAACCGGCGCAGCTCGATCAGACGGTTTCGCTCACCGGGACCGCGACCGCTTACACGGGCGCGGCCATCGATGGTGCACGAGTCAGCTGGCGCGTCGAACGCACGGTGAATTGGCCAGTCTGGGCCTGGTGGTATTTTGCCCCTTCGCAAGCGAAAGCGATCGCGCACGGGACATCGAAAACGGCCCCTGATGGATCGTTTGTGATTACGTTTGATGCCACACCCGACCGCTCAATCTCCTCGGATAAAGAACCGGTTTTTCGTTATCAAATCGTCGCGGACGTAACCGACTCAACCGGAGAGACGCGCTCAACCGAACGCCAAGTCAGCGCTGGTTATGCGTCGGTTCAAGCCGAGATTGAAACGGATGACTGGTTAACGACGGACGCACCGATCGCATTAACGATCAAAACCCATTCGCTCGATGGCGACCCTGCGTCCGCCGAAGGCCAGCTAAAGATCTTTTCACTCAAACAGCCCGAGCAGATTGTTCGCCCGGATCAGCAGAATTCGTATTATAGATCCTGGAATAATTCTGGCGAAACGCAGTCTCACGATCCGGCCGCAGATTGGCCGACGGGAAAATTAATTCGAGAGGAGTCGTTTCACACTGACGCTAGCGGCAAGGCCACCACCGCCGGCACGTTGTCGGTGGGCGTATACCGAGCGGAATTGAGGACGACGGATCGTTTTGGAAAAACCGTGACCGCGCGCAAAACATTGCGCGTGATCGATCCGGACGCGACTCATCTTGCGGTTAAAGTGCCCGACGCATTTTTGGGGCGTGCCTGGACTGTGCAGCCGGGCGAGTTGTTTACAGCGGTGTGGGGTACTGGATACGAGACGGGGCATGCCTTTATTGAAATCATCTGTGCGAACCGGATATTGAAAAGCTATTGGACTCGCCCTGATCGCACGCAGGAAATGATCGAACAAAAAGTTGACGAAGAGATGCGCGGAGGCTTCGTCGTCCGAGTTCTTTCGGTCGCGGAAAATCGGCTCTATGTGAACGAACGCACCGTTGAGGTGCCGTGGACGAACAAACAGCTTCAATTACACTGGGAAAGTTTCCGTTCGAAACTGGAGCCCGGTTCCAAAGAAAACTGGGTGCTACGTATAACTGGACCGGACGCAAAGCGCGCCAGCGCCGAAGTGGTGGCTGCGCTGTACGACGCATCATTGGATCAGTTTCGGCCGAATACGTGGGCTCCGGGCTTCGACGTTTTTCGCCGGGAAACAAGTTGGGTCACTACCCAACTGCAGAATCGCCAGACCTCGTTTGAAGTTTTTGCCGAATGGTCGGAGCCGATCACGTCTGCGCCGGTGTGGACCTATCGACATTTTCCGACGTTTTTGACGGAGGCGTTTCGCTCAAATGAGCAGATTCTCCTTTCTCCTTTCGAAGTCTCGACTTCCGAGGATATGGCAGGATACCGCGCGACAAGTACCTTGGCTGGAACGCGTGTTCGTACAAGTGGCGAGCCGCGCTCTAGAGAAGCTTCTGCTCCAGCGATGGCCATGGACAAAGTTGCCGGCAACGCAGTTGCGGCTGAACTCAGTGTAGAAGAGCCAGGCTCGCCCCCGCAAAAACCGGTCATCGATCTAACCCGGATCTCGGCGCGAAAAAATCTCAATGAGACCGCCTTTTTTTATCCGCAGTTGACCACCGACGAGCACGGAGACGTGCGCATGGCGTTTACGATGCCCGAAGCGCTCACGCAGTGGAAATTTCTAGCCTTCGCCCATGATCGCGAGCTACGTTCTGGGTTGCTCACGGATACGGTGGTCACGAGCAAAGATCTGATGGTTCAGCCGAACCCGCCGCGATTCGTTCGCGAAGGCGACATCATCGAATTCTCGGTCAAAGTAAGCAATCAATCCGATCAAGAGCAGAGTGGCACGGTTCAGTTGAACTTCGCTGACGCGGCCTCGCTTCACGGGGTGGATGCAGAACTGGGTAATCATCAGGTCCAGCAAAGTTTCACTCTAACGGCAAAGCAGTCGCGGAGTTTCTCTTGGAAAATCGCGGTGCCGGACGGCCTCGATTTTTTAACGTATAAAGCGGTCGCTGCGGGGGGAAAAACCAGCGACGGCGAAGAGGGCTATCTGCCAGTGCTGAGTCGGCGGATCTTGGTGTTGGAATCCATGCCATTTTCGGTACGTGGGCCGAGCACCAAGAATGTCGTTTTCCAAAAGTTGCGGGATGCCGGCTCATCGCCAACGTTAAAAAATCAGGCGTTGACGGTGCAAGTGACCTCACAGCCGGCGTGGAACGCGATTCTGGCGCTGCCGTATTTGATGGAGTTCCCTTACGAATGCAGTGAGCAGCTTTTCAATCGCTACTATGCAAACGCGCTCGCGAGTGAAATCGCGAATTCGGATCCGAGAATTCAGCGCGTGTTTGAACGTTGGAAAAATACGCCGGCACTGAGGAGCCCGCTGGAAAAAAATGCGGATTTGAAATCGATCGCTCTCGAGGAAACGCCGTGGGTTTTCGAGGCGCAGTCCGAAGCCGCGGCTCGCCAGCGCGTGGGATTGCTCTTTGAGGGAAATCGACTGGCCGAAGAAGGCCGACAGGCGCTTGCTAAGCTAGCGCAGCGGCAAGACGCTGGCGGCCTTTGGTCGTGGTTTCCGGGCGGTCCAACTTCGGAGTATATTAGCGGATATATCGTGGCAGGTTTCGGGCGGCTGCGTCATTTTCGCGCCTCTGCCGATGTGGCGCCAGCGCTTCGCGCATTGGCCGGTCTGGACGCGCAGATGGCTCAGCGGTATCGTGAGATTCAACGACGGCCGCATCCGGATGAATACCGTCCGGGTGCGATGGATGTCTTCTATCTTTATGGACGCAGTTTCTTCACAAAAGATAAGCCGGTCGACGCGGCGCATCAAGAAGCGTTAAAATTTTTTCTGGAACAGAGTAAGAAATATTGGACCGATCTCGGCAGCCGCCAAAACCAGGCCCAGCTTGCATTGGCGCTGCAACGTTTTGGTGATCAGGAAACGCCAGTGGCGATTATGAAGTCGCTGAAAGAACGCAGCCTTCGGGACGAGGAGAACGGCCGGTATTGGCGTGATTCTAAGCGAAGTTGGTGGGCCTGGGAAGATGCGCCGGTTGAAACGCAGGCGGCGATGATCGAAGCGTTCGACGAAGTCACTCACGATACTGCGGCGGTTGAAGATTGTCAGATCTGGTTGTTGCAGCAGAAGCGGACGCAGGACTGGGGCACGACCAAAGCCACGGCCGACGCGATTTACGCGCTGATTATGCGCGGAACGTCAGTTCTGGGAAGCGAAGTAGTAACAATCGACCTCGGAGGCACCCGCCTCGTGCCTGAAAATGTCGAAGCGGGCACAGGATTTTATGAGAAGAAGTTCGTGCGCGATGAGATTCGCCCGAGCATGGGCGTGGTCAAGGTCACAAAGAGCGACCCTGGTATCAGCTGGGGCAGCGTGAGCTGGCAATATTTAGAGGACGTGACTAAGGTTTCGGCTTATGCGCAATCCGGCCTTTCGGTGAAGAAAACTCTCTTCGTGAAAAAAAATAGCGCTCAAGGCCCCGTGCTTATACCGGTCAATGGACCGGTTGCAGTGGGTGACGAACTCGTTGTACGCATCGAAGTGCAGACCGACCGTGATCTCGAATTTGTGCATCTAAAAGATCAGCGCGGCAGCGGCACCGAGCCGGCATCCGTGTTGAGCCAGTATAAATATCAGGACGGCGTTGGCTATTACGAGAGCACACGGGACACGGCGACACATTTCTTCTTCGATTCGTTACGCCGCGGTGTATATGTATTTGAGTATTCGACGCGAGTACAGCTGGCGGGCCGCTATCAAAGCGGTTTAGCGGAAGTGCAGTGCATGTATGCGCCAGAGTACAATGCGCATTCGGAAAGTTTACTGATCGACGCGAAACTGTGAGATCCCCTGTCCGTCGTGAAAATCATTGGGTGCTGATGGTCCTGGCCACGTTTTTGCTCGTGGCGCAAGTTCTTGCGTTAGGAACGAAACATTTTCACGAGCAGGTTAATAGCGACGATCTCTATCCCTACGTTTTCAGCCAGGACGTGCTGCATGGCACCTGGCCGGTCTCCGGATGGACGTTGAGTTCGGCGCCTTACCTGTTTCCCGACTTCACGCTGCTAACTTTGTTGATTGGTGTGACCGGGTGGCAGGGCTCCTCGATTCCAGCGTACGCCGTCCTGTCCGCGCTGATGCTTGCGCTCGCCGCGGGGTGGTTGATTGATGCGCTTGATCCCAGACCGCGCAAAAGAGGAATCCTGGCGAATGCTCGATCGGCTCAGTCCGAGTACTCTGAATTCGCTGAACTTCCCGAGACCGCGGAATCCCTTGAATTCGCTGAGGCTCCTAAGTCTGATAAGTCCGTTGAATCTATTGACTCTGTGAAACCAGCATTTGCGCAGAGTTTTCGCGATGCCCCTTGGCTTCGCGGCTTTTTGGCGGTGAACGCATTAGTGGCCCTCGGATTCTTGCCGCATCTTGATCGATGGGTGTGGTGGCAGTTCGCGCCTGGTTTTCACGGGGGCGCGGTGATCTTAGCCGTCGCTATAGCGGCGCTAGCGGCGACGGAGATGAATCGCGGGCCGTCGTGGGCCCGCACCGCTGGCCTTGCGTGGTTACTTTGGTTCGGTGTGTGGTCGGACTCGTTTGTTATCGTCGAAGCCGTCGTGCCGTTAGGGGCGGCACTGGTTTGGGCGACGTGGGATCGTGCCGATTTTGTCGGACCGGTGCGCCGTTTTTTGGTGGCAAACATGGCCGCGTTTGGACTGCTGCTCGTTTCCAAAATGTGGTTGGCGTGGTCGGAAATTTTTTTCGCGGGCCGCGTGTTTCGTTATACGCCAACACCAACGCTGTTTGCGAAAACCGCGATTGCTTGGTGGCACGATCTGTGGGGCGAGCGCGTGGTCATGACGATTTGGATTTTGCTTGGGCTCGGTTTGCTTCTGTGGATCTGGTGGCGAACGGAAAAGCAGGCGCGCGTTGCAAATTCCACGATGTCTTTGCAACGCTCCACACCTTCAGGTTGGCCAAGGCGGATTTCCGGGTTCAGGACTTCCGATTTGGAGCGTATTCGATTTCTCGGTACATGGACGCTTTTGAGCGTCGTGTTGGTGTTGGGCGCACTGTGGTTCATGGGATATTGGCATGATATTTCCAATGCACGCTACTTAGTCCCGCTGCAGACATTTCCGGTGATCGCGTTGGCGGCGTGGGTGCGTTGGCCGCAGATCGTGCGGCGTGCCGCCGCGAAGAGACTTGCCGGTACGGGGTTGGGTTTCGTGCTGCTCGGACTTTCGGCGTGGGCATTTGCCAACACGCGTCGCAACTCCCTTATCTATCCGTATCCAAATGACGTGGCGGTCTTGGACGACTTTTGTCGTGAACGGCACTTCACGCGGGGGCTAGGGGATTATTGGACGCTGCACTATTTCAATGTGCTCTCGCGCGAGGGCGTGCGAATGAGTGCGTTGCGTGCCGCGGCCAACAGCACGTATCCCGCGAGCACCGCCAGTTTTTGGAACAATAATGTGTACGGGTTTCTCGATCGCGATTTGCGCACGGGGCAGTGGCACTTGCCAACGTATGAGTTTATCGTCGTTAACCGCCTCGATGAGTCATCACTGCGCGCCCGCTACGGCGAGCCGCGCGAAGTCGTCGAAATCGGCCCTTGGAAAATCTGGATCCCTGTCAGTCCAAGCGCAGTTTCATCGCTTGTGGTGAGCGACGTGAGAGCACGTTTGCGGGGAAGACGTTGGGACGCGGTGGCAGAAGATTTGGGGAAAGATTTAGCGAAGACTCCGACTCAGTGATGGGCATGGGCGTTGCGCAATCGTCGATAAAGTAGCCTCGCGTCTTAAAGCCCGCCTTCCACGTCGAAATCGCGAGTAATTATAGACGCCCGCGCTCCGAAGAGGCGTCGGCTAGTGGCATCCATGAAATTCCTTTCAACTTGACAAAGAACTCTGTGTTACAGAGTGCTCTGTTCATGGAAAACCAAATTTCTCCCGCTGAAGCGCAGCGGGCATTGCGGGATGTAGCGCTATCGCGGGCTCGGATGGGCGAGGTGATTCGATCTCATCATGGTCATGTCTATCTCTGGCTCTGGGGCGTGATCACTGTTTTCGATTGCCTTGGCGTCCAATGCTACGGCGTCGTTGCTATGCAGATGCCTTCGCTCGTTTTTAATCTCGTCGGCATTCTCGGAAGTATCGCGCTTTCGTTTCTACGCGCACAGACCATTCGCGTCCAACCCGATCGACGGTTCATTTCAGTCGCCGTGATGATCTCTATCATCCATCTCGCGGTGATTCCTGCAATTCTCGGATGGCCCCATGACGCGCGTGCGAGTTTCACATATTCGATGCTCTGGTGGACGCAGATTTATATAGTGGCTGGGATATGGTTTAGTAATCACCTCCTCTGGAGCGGTCTACTTTGCATTATATTCGTGCTCGCTGGCCTCTGGGTATTTCCAGGGATTTTCTGGCTCTGGAGCGGGATCACGATCGGTGGGACGCTGATCGGCTCAGGACTCGTGGTTCGCTATATACTTCGCTGAACATGGACGAGCTTGATTTGATCATTCATCAACCGGTTCGCCTGCAGATCATGGCGGCGCTGTGCCAGCTGCGCGGCACCGCGCAGGTCGACTTTCCGTTTCTTAAAGAGACACTGCAGCTCACCGATGGTAATCTCGGCGCGCACCTCACCACGCTGGAAGAAAAGGGATATGTGAAGGTGGAAAAAACATTTGTCGCGAAGCGTCCGAAAACCTTCGTGTCGGCGACCCCGGCTGGTCGCGCCGCCTTCACGCGCCACGTCGCTGCCTTACAAAATATATTAAAAGGAAAATGAACGGAGGCTTCCTCGCTCGATTCAGAGCGTCAGCAAACGTTTCCGCACGGTATGCGGTTTTTCTGAGCGAGATTTGCAATCGCGCATCGAGATCCTAACCGCGGCCCAGCTGCGAGAATCGCCGCGGTGGTGATGAGCTTTTCCTGGTGGTGACTGCCTAGCCGGAGCTCCAAAGGAGCGCAGGCTGGCGCGATGGGCGAGACTCGAACTCGCGACCGACGGTTTAGAAAACCGTTGCTCTATCCGGCTGAGCTACCACCGCGTAAGCTGCCTTTCGCGCTTTGCTTTAACGGTTCGAGAATCACCTTGTCACGCTTGTTTCTGCGGCAGCGCTCGCTGTTTTTTGAGCCGGACGGTTCGCGACTCTTACGGTTTCTCGAAGAGTCCCTCGAGAACTGCGGTTCCTTGGCCGGTTTTTGCATCACGCACGGCGAATCCGCCCTCGTAATCCCAGACGGCCCAACCCCAATCGCGTTTTTCACATTCGCTGACAATCGCGTGCAGCCAGCGTTTCTTCGATTCGTCTTCCGCGAGATGATAGACGCCGAATTCGCCGACGTAAACCTCCAGCCCGGGACGATGCGCCTGGACCCACTCCGCCACTCGGTCAAAGCGCGCTTGGACATCGGCGACCGTCAGTTCCATCCCTGCGTGCAGATCTTGGCTATGCGGCCCGGGTGTGAAATGTCCGGTTAGATCAGGCACTTTTCCGGGAAACGGAATCGGCGGCATCGTGCTCAGGAAACCGACCCAGGGCGCGCGCTGATGCGTGAAAATCAGTGGCTCGTAGTTATGAATCGTCAACGCGATGTGATCATCCTCGGGCAGCACCACGTCAGGGACTGTGGAAAACGCGCTCCATTTATTTGAGGTCACATACACGATGCGCGTCGGATTGCTTTCTCGAATCGCTTTAAGCATGCGATGCATGAAAGGATTGAGCTGCTGGTTTTCGTTGGCCACTGGCTCGTTTAAAATTTCGAAACGCAGATAATCGCCTTCACCCGCGAAACGTTTGGCCAGAGCGCCCCAGAGGACCGCGTCTTTTTCCATGATCGCTGTGTCGGTGAAGGCGCGATTGTCACCGCCATGAGAATTAAAATCCGCGCCCGGCAGAAAATGTGCGTCGAGCACGACCGAGATGTGATTCGCCTTAGACCAAGCAATTGCCTCCCAAACCGGCTTCAATTTTTCGTCGTCGAGTGTTCCATCCGGTTTTAAACACAAACGAATATCCACCGGGAGACGGATGTGATCGAAGCCTTGCTTGGCGATCCACGCGATGTCGGATGGGCCAAACCAGTTTGCCGCATAAGTGTGCTTGCCAAAATTTTGGGATAACCATTCCGAAATATTTACGCCTCGTTTGAAAGAGGAGTGGTCCGCCGCGGATGTGAAGGCTGCACTGGCGAGGAGCAAAGCAGAGGCGGCGAGACTGCGGATCAGGCGGGGTGGTTTCATGGGTCACAACGTGCATGGAGCTCGGCGCTCGTCACGCGCAACCGATCGATTTTGCGATTCTATCATTTTGGCGGGACGGGGTTCTATTGTGAGAGGAAACCTCGATTTGTCGGTACATTCTTACGCCCGCAGCGTCTAAGGCGTGACGCTGCAGCTTGCGTCGCGATGGTCTTTGTTTGGCCGGTTTTACGGAACCAAGAGAAAGTCGGTTGGCGCCGTTTTCACCAATCAGCTGCTTTCAACCCCTTTGGAATGATGCGACCCTCTACGCTCCTTTGTTCAATGATTTTGGCTTCTGCCGTGATCGCTGCACCCACCTTCGCGCTGGAACCGATCGCGCCAATTGAGCCCGTCATGGAGCATCCGTTGCTTAGTCCTATTTTCGGCGACGACATGGTGCTGCAGCGCGACCGCACTAATACTCTCTGGGGCTGGACCACACCGGGACAAAAAGTTGAAATCGAAATCGCGAACCACCGCGGCGCCGCGAAGGCGGACGCGTCGGGGCGTTGGGAAATTCAGCTGATGCCACCTAAGACCGGCGGTCCGTATGAGTTGCAGTTAAGGATGGCTGGTGCGATCGCGCGGACATTGAAAAACGTTTTGGTGGGCGACGTTTGGTTATGCGGCGGCCAATCCAATATGGTCTTTGGACTCAACAAAGCCGATCACGGAGCCGAAGACGTGATGGCAGCGAATCAACCGAAAATCCGTTTCTTTTTCGTTCAACAGCAAGTGGCCTATCGCGGCGCCGCCATCCCGCGCGGAAATTGGCAAGTGTGCACGCCTGAGTCGGCCAATGAGAAAAATGGTGCTCCGGGCGTGTCGGCGGTCGCTTATTATTTTGCTCGCCGCGTACGTCAAGAAATCGATGTCCCGATCGGCCTAGTTGAAGCCTGTGTCGGAGGCACCCCCATCGAAACCTGGATGCGTCCGAAAACGCTGGCGACCTTTCCGGAGTTTGCCCCGCAGATCAAGGAGCTCGATAAATTAACCGATGAAAATGCGCCACCCTACGGAAACTTTTTAAGTCATTGGTTCGACGACTACGACCAGGGCTCGAAAAATCCCAACTGGTCCGCCGCGGATTTTGATGATTCCAAGTGGCAAACCGTTTCGCTCGCGAGGGGCTTCGAAACCTTCGGTCTTGCCGATTCTCCCTCGGTGATTTGGTTTCGCCGCACCGTCGATCTGTCCGCGTCCGTGTTGAAGGGTCCGACCAAGATTGCGCTCGGGCAAGTCGAAAAAATGGACACCGTTTTCATCAACGGCCAGTGGGTCGGCGCGAGTTCATGGGTTGAAAATCCGCGCCACTATACAATTCCGGACGGCGTGTTGAAGTCGGGGAAAAACGTGATTGCGCTGCGCGTCTTCAAACTGAAGTCGCGCAGTGGTTTCTTGGATACGCCGGACCATCTCAAGTTGGAGTGCGGCGATGGGCGGATCATACCATTGAACGAGGGCTGGAAGGCGGCCGTATCCGTGAATGCGCACGCGCCTCATCCTTTGCCGCTGGGTTATGAAAATTATCCCATCATCCCTTCGGTCTTGTATCGCGGCATGATCGAGCCGTTGGCACCCCTCGCGTTGAAAGGAGCGCTCTGGTATCAGGGCGAAGCAAACTGGACTCAGCCGAATCTGTACGCACCGCTGCTGACGAAACTGATCGCCGATTGGCGGAGCGAGTTTCAGATCGCGGATTTGCCCTTCTATATTGTGAGCCTGCCTGCCTTTATGAAACGCCATGAAAAGCCTGGGTCGGATGGATGGTCAGGCGTGCGCGCGGCGCAGATCTATGTTGGCGAGCACGAGAAGAACGTCGGTGTAGCTATCACTATTGATACCGGCGACGCCGATAATATTCATCCTACGGATAAAGTACCGGTCGGCGAACGCTTGGCGAAAGTGGCGCTCGCGGGAACGTATCATCGCAAAATCGAAGCGGAGGGCCCGACCTTCGATCATCTTGATGTGGTGTCTGGCGCACTACGTCTGCATTTCAAGCACGCAGAAGGCCTCAAAGCCAAAGAAGGCCGCGCGGAAGAGTTTGCCGTGGCAGGTGCTGATCATAAGTGGTCATGGGCCGAGGCAAAAATCGAAGGCGAAACCGTGGTCGTCTCCGCGAAGAATATAGCTGCGCCGGTCGCAGTAAGCTACGCTTGGCAAGCCGACCCGCACGCGACTATGTACAACGCGGCTGGTCTACCGATGGTGCCATTCAGCACCGAAACGCATCAATAACCGTCGCGGGCGAAATGTGCTGGCGACATATGCGCCGGCAATGTCAGCGACGCCAGGTGCACGAGAACACATCATCGACGGAACGTGAGCGACGGCCCCGTCAGCGATGCCGCGAAGCTCCTCTAGTAATGCGCCAGCGCAGTTTTTGCTACTGTGGTCAATGGAACCTTGGGCGGGAGGCTCGCGCCGTCGAACCACGTTCCTTCGACCAAAGTGGCCATCGGAAATCCTGGGATGCCCATCCGGTTTTGCTGGAGCTGCCCGGCTAAAAATTCGACGGCGACTTCGCCGACCCGCAGACAGTTTTGGCGAACACCGGCGGTTTCGCCCGACGTTTTTTGCAAAAATAATTCCACGTAAGCCACGTCTCGCGGCACCGAAATCTGGAGCGCCCGCAGCAGGGGTTGCACAAACGGTCCGTAGCTCATGATCACGTCGGGCCGATGCTCGCGAAGCCAGGGCGCAAATTGCTCTTCAACAAAATCAGGTGGGACGGGTTTGGTTGCATCCCATTCCGCTGTATAGAAAATGGGGATACGATTTTCCGGTCGCAAACTTTGCTGTTCGACGAGAAAACCAGCGGACCAAGCTTGGCGCACGATGTCGTCGAATGGGCGCGTCATCACCAACGCCGGGCGCGAGTAGCCCGCCGCACGCGTTTTTTGCATCACGGTTTGCATGATGCTGCGCTGATCGTTCGAAATATTATGAATCGCCGGATCGCGGGGAGCGTAATCGATTTTCACCGCGCAAAATTTAGGCCAATCGAAAATGAGGCTCGTCGTCCGATCGTGGCGATGAGACGCAAAGATCAGCCCGTTGATTCCGCGCGCATAAAGAATCTGTCCGAGCCGTTGTGAACTGAAACCCGGTTCGCTGAGCCAAAAGTGATCGAGGTGATAGCCGAGTTCACGTGCCTTCTCCGTCGCCCCTGCGAAAAATTGCGCATGTGCCGGCATTTCTTTCCAGCCGTCGCGAGTGTCCCAGTCAGTGATATACGCGAGGGGCCGAGAGTTGCCCGAAGCGGAATTGCGCGTCCGATAGGCGACGAGCGCGCTGAGATTGGGGTCCGGCACGTAGCCCATCGCCTTCGCGACCGCCTGCAAACGCTCGCGCGTCGCTACGGGCAAGTCGGGATGATTGCGGAGCGCCATCGAAACCGAAGTGGGATGCACTCCGGCTTTGCGTGCCACATCGGCGAGCGTGACCCGTTTCATACCACGCGAAACCAACTAACGAACAACCGGAGTTTCGAGCGCGTGGACGACAGCGTGGAAAGCCGGCTTGGGCTCGTAGGAGCGATTGAAGAGCAGCGGAAAATCGGAACGATTGCGGATGGGCCAACCGTTTAACCAGGTATCGCGATCCGAAATACCCCAGAACGTGACGCGCTTCACGGATTCCGCATGGCGCACGAAGACGTTAAAAATGTCAGCATAGCGGTGCGCGAGTTCGTCTTGTTTTTCCGCGGGCATGCCATTCGCGTACGGGTCAAGTTCGTCTGTCTTTTGAAAAGTCTTCTTCACGTCGGCGCCAAAATATTTTTCCGGGCGCGGCAACATGCTCACGTCGAGCTCAGTGATCATGACTTTCATTCCAATCGCGCGGAAGGCTTCGATTTCAGTATCAATCTGCGCGGCGGTCGGTTGATCGAGTAAATAGTGCTCCTGCAGACCGACCGCGTCGAGCCGCAGACCTTGGGCGCGAATATCTTGTACTAATTTCAACACGCCATCGCGCTTGGCTTTGTTCGTGAGGCCGTACTCGTTGTAGTGCAGTTCAGCCGCCGGATCGGCTTCGTGGGCCGCTTTATAGGCTTCGAAAATTCCTTCCTCACCAAGGATCGCGTACCACGGTTTGTCGGTGCGCAAATGGCCATTTTCATCGATCGCCTCGTTGACCACGTCCCAGCCCTTGATTTTCCCTTTGTACCGCCCGACGACGGTGCGGATATGGTCGCGGAGTCGGTTCAGTAGTTCCTCTTTGGATACTTTAGAACCGTCATCGTTTTGAAAAACCCACGCCGGCGTTTGATTGTGCCACATGAGGGTGTGACCGATCACCCACATGCCGTGGCGCGTGCCAAGTTCGACGTACTGGTCCGGCACCGCGAAGTTATAATGATCGAGCTGTGGATGGACGGACTCCCATTTTAGGCAATTTTCCGGCGTGATTGAATTGAAGTTTTGGAAGAGAACTTCGTCGCCGCGTTTATCGGTCCCGGTGATAAGCGCTTCGTTGAGTGCCGCTCCGATATAAAATTTCCCCTGGGCTGCGCCTTTAAGCGTCGTGCTTTCGGCGGCGAACGCAGATGAGACGAGGGATAAACTCGTGGCGAAGAAAAAATAGACGGATGGAGGGAGTTTCATAAATAGAAAACCGTTGAACCAACGGACCGGGTGGGGCGGGGCGACCTAACGAAGTTAAATCGACCCGGCGCGGCAACAATCAGCGGTCTAGTCGTACAATTGAACGATCAGTTCGGTGATTCCTATTATATGATTGCTTTCAGTCATATAAAATTTTTCATCCTTCGAAATGCGAGTCCCCCTGCATCTCGTCGAGGAACGGCGCGAGCGCTTACGCGCGTTGATTCGAGCGGACGGCTTCATGCCGGTGGCGGAGATCTGCCGAAAATTGGACGTCTCCGAAGCGACCGTGCGGCGAGATCTCGCGGCAGTCTCCGCCCGGGGTGAAGTGACCCGCACGCACGGAGGTGCATTGGCCGATTATAATGCGTCTTTTGCATCGCACCGCGAGCGCGCGACTCGCGCCACCTCGGCGAAGGGCCGGATCGCTGTCGCCGCTGCGCAAAAAATGCCGAAAGAAGGCACCGTTTTTTTGGATGCGGGCACCACCATCCAAGTGGTTGCGCGCCAGATGCTCTCGCGCCGCGGTGATTTTACCGGTTTGCGCGTGGTCACCAACAGTTTGCCGGTCGCGACCGTCTTGGGCGGCGCACCTGGACTAGACCTGCATGTTTTGGGCGGCACGTTTTTGCATCGCCAAGCAGCGCTCCTCGGTGATGACGCCGTGCAGTCGCTGGCCAACTGGTCGTTCGACGCCGCATTTCTGGGGGGCGAGGGTTTTTGCGGCGAAGGCATTTTTAATTCTCAAAGTGAACTGGCCGTTTTTCAGCGCGCGGTGATCGCGCGCACGAAGCGCGTGTTCTTTTGTCTCGACGCGACCAAACTCGGCCGGACTACGCCGCATCGTATCACCAATTGGACCGACCGTGTAATTCTAATCACGGATACCGGCGGCTCGCAGGTGCGCGGTGCCGACCTGCCGATTCCGGCCGCGCGTGTCGTGCTGGCGCGCTAGCAGCGAAGACCCACAACTTTCAGTTGTCCGTCAGCGTTTCGCTTCCCTTTTTTTAACGACGAACTCTCCTCGAATTTCTCCATGACCCGCTACCGGTTTGTGAATTATCTCTGGGACGACGCACAAGCGGCTTCCCTCGACGAAGTCAGCCGCTTGGTCTATCGCTCCAATTTGCTTGGAACCGATCAGCGCGTCACGAACACCGGAGGTGGCAACACCTCAGCGAAAATCACCGAGACGGACCCGCTAACGGGCGCGAAGGTGCCGGTGCTGTGGGTGAAAGGCTCTGGCGGCGATTTGCGCACGAGCAAGCGCGAGAACTTTTCGTCGCTCTATCAAGATAAACTGCTTGGTCTGCAGAGGCTGTATCAATCGCGTGGAGACAAAGGTCCGAAGTCTCCGGCCGAGGACGACATGGTGGCGATGTACACGCACACAACCTTTAATCTGAATCCGCGAGCGACCTCGATCGACACGCCGTTGCACTCGTTTTTGCCTGGCAAGCACGTTGATCATGTTCACCCGAATGCAATCATCGCCATCGCCGCGTCTGCAAACTGCGAGCGGCTCACGAAAGAAATTTTTGGTGGAGAAATGGCTTACGTTCCCTGGATGCGTCCCGGCTTCGAGCTGGGTCTGGCGATGCAAAAAATCGCCCGCGAAAATTCGACGCACGCCATCATGATGGGCCAGCACGGGTTCATTTCGTGGGCGGACGATGATAAAGTTTGTTATAACGAAACGCTGCGCTTCATCGAGCGTGCTGCTGAATACATCGAGCAAAAGTACGCGGAGAAAGGCGGAGATGCGACGGCATTTGGTGGAGCAAAGTTCACCTCGCTCGACGCGGACTGTCGCCGGAAGACGCTGGCCGCGGTGTTGCCATGGCTCCGCGGACAGCTCTCGCGCGACCGCCGCGTGCTTGGAACCGTGCAGGACGACGAAAAGATTCTCCGTTTTGTTAACGCCCATCATGCGCCACGGCTGGCGGAACTGGGCACGTCATGCCCCGACCATTTTCTGCGCACCAAAATTAAACCGCTCTACGTCGACTGGAATCCGCAGAGCGAAGATGTCGCGGCACTGTTGAAGAAACTTGCCTCTGGTCTCGAGGCCTATCGCGCAGACTACGCCGCCTACTATCAGACATGCAAACGCGCCAACTCGCCCGCGATGCGCGATCCCAACCCGACTGTCGTGCTGATCCCTGGACTTGGGATGATCGCGTGGGGCAAAGACAAATCCGAGTCGCGCGTGACGGCGGAGTTCTACAATTGCGCGGTCGAAGTGATGCGCGGCGCGGAGGCAATCGATCGCTATGTTTCGCTGCCGCAACAGGAGGCGTTTGATATTGAGTACTGGCTTTTGGAAGAAGCGAAGCTGCAGCGAATGCCAGTGGAAAAAGAATTGGCGCGCCAGGTGATCGTGGTCGTTGGGGCTGGTTCGGGTATTGGCAAGGAAACCGCGCATCGCTTGGCCAAGGATGGCGCACACGTCGTCTGCGTAGATCTCAATCTCGAAACCGCGTCCGCAACCGCGGAGGAAATCATCCTTCGCTATGGCCCAGGCATCGGCGTCGCTGGCACGGGCCTGTCGAGCTGCGGCCCGGCGCTTGGCCTCGCAGCAAATGTCGCTGACCGCGCGAGCATTCGCGCGATGCTGGACAACGTTGCTGTCGCGTATGGTGGCTTCGATTCAATCGCGGTGACCGCGGGTATTTTCGTGCCGAGCGATATCACCGGCCACATTCCCGACGAAAAGTGGGCCATCACCTTTGCGATCAATGTCACCGGTTCCTATCTCGTCGCGGACGAGGCGGCAAAAACTTGGAGGCTGCAGAATCTCCGCGGCAATTTGGTGCTGACCACTTCGGCGAACGCCGTGGTTTCAAAAAAAGGTTCGCTCGCCTACGACACGTCGAAAGCCGCGGCTAATCATCTCGTCCGCGAACTCGCCATCGAACTGGCTCCGCTTGTACGTGTGAACGGTGTCGCGCCCGCGACGGTGGTCCAGGGCTCGGCGATGTTTCCGCGCGACCGCGTGATTGGCTCGCTCGCGAAGTACGCGATTCCATTTGCCGAAAACGAATCCACGGAGTCTCTCGTTGGTAAACTAGCCCAGTTCTATGCGGACCGAACGCTGACGAAGTTGCCGATCACTCCAGCCGATCAAGCTGAGGCCTACTTTCTTTTGTTAACGAATCGTCTCAACAAAACCACGGGCCAGGTCATCACCGTCGATGGCGGTTTACACGAAGCCTTTTTGCGGTAAATGAAAACCGTGCACTGCGCAGCCATTGATTTGGGCGCAACCAGCGGTCGCGTGATCGTGGGCGCGTGGGCGCGCGGGCATCTCACGCTCACGGAGGTTCATCGTTTTTCGAACCAGTTCCGCACCGTCTCCGGCCGCGATTATTGGGACGTGCCGTACTTGTGGGCGGAGGCCCGCAAAGGTTTGCTTGCGGCGAAGAACGCGTTTCCGAAATTGGCTTCGGTCGGCGTGGACGCGTGGGGCGTCGATCACGTGCTCGTCGATCAAGCGGGCCGCGTCGTGTATCCAACCCACGCTTACAGAGACACGCGCACGGAAAAGTACGCAAAGAGACTTGACCAGACGGGCCTCGCACGCGTCTACGCTTGGACGGGAATTCCTAATTACCCGTACAACACGAGCCTTCAGCTACAGGAGACATTTCAAGCTGTCCCGACCGTGGGTGCGGCCGCCGCCCGCTGTTTATTCATCGCCGATTATTTCAATTTTCTGCTCTCGGGAAAAATGGAGAACGAGATGTCCATCTCCAGCCACTCCCAGCTGCTCGATGTGCACGGTCGCGATTGGTCGCCTCATGCACTAGCGTACTTCGGCGTGCCCGCTAAATTATTTCCGAAGGCACCAGCGCGTTCGCCCAAAAAACTGGGACCCGTGCGTGACTTCGCCGAGTTGACCGACGTCGAGTCCGTCCTCGTGCCCGGGCACGATACCGCCTGCGCGTTTGCGGCGATGCCCGCGGCGGAAGATGGAACCGACTTTTATTTAAGTTCAGGAACGTGGTCGCTGCTGGGTTTCGAAAACCCCGCGCCGCTGTTGGGTGCGGATGCGCTAACGGCGCGAATTTCCAACGAGCGAATGGGGCAGGGCAGCTTTCGTCCGCTGAAAGCATGCCTCGGCTTGTGGCTCATCGAGCAACTCTTGCCAGAGTTGAACACGTATCCAAAATCTCCCGACGAATGGGAAAACTTGATTCTGCAGGCCACCCGCTTGCCTTCCCCAGCGCTGAGATTGGATGTGACAGATGGGTCGCTTTTCCGTCCAGCTTCGATGCGCGCGGCGATCGATGAGCAGCTTCGTTCAAAGGGCGCTCGTCCTCCTAAGAATGCTCCGAGCTATCTTCGTTTAATCTGCGATTCGCTGGCCGACGGGCATCGAAGCGCAGTGGAAGATTTTCAGAAATTTTCCGGCCGCACCTTCAAACGTATTCTCATGGTCGGAGGCGGATCAAAAAATAAACTGCTTTGTCAAGCGACCGCCGATGCGTGTCGAGTGCCTTTGATCTCGTTTGAAATCGAAGGGAGCGCCGTCGGAAATATCGCCCATCAACTGATCGCGCTTAAGGCGGTGGCCGATCTAAAAACGTTTCGGCGGCACCTCGCGGAAGGCCTGCAACACACTACCTATTTGCCGCGCACGACATGACCCCCCTTCGCAAACTTCCGGGCGTGGATAAGCGCGTGCAGCTGATGGCGACCTGCTTGTGCGACGCTTTTTTTGACGATGTAGCGCGTGCGACTGTCGAGGTGTTGGAGCACGTAGGCTGCGCGGTCGACTTTCCTGATGGGCAGAGTTGCTGCGGACAGCCCGCTTTCAACAGTGGCGACTGGCCATCGTCGCGACGTGTCGTGCGCCACACCGTAAAAACCTTCGCGGGCGAAGCGCCCGTGATCGTCCCGTCTGGTTCATGCGCGGCGATGCTTTTTCACGGCGCGCTGCTAGAATTTGAAAACGAGCCCGACCGCGACGCAGTCGCCGCTTTGGGCCAACGTTCTTGGGAGCTAGCCGACTTTTTGGTGAATGGGCTGGGTGTCGAAAAATGGCCGGGTGCGTTTCCGGCGCGGATTGCGCTGCATCGCTCGTGTCATGCGCGTGGAACGCGCACGGGTGAGTCCGCGCTTGCGCTGCTGCAATCGATCGCCGGCGTAGAGGTTTTGCCTTTCGGTGAAGAAGACCAGTGCTGCGGATTCGGCGGAACCTTCTCAGTTGGTTTTCCGCACATCTCCTCGGCGATGGGAAATTTGAAACTGGATTACTTAGCCGAGGTGAAACCGGACTACGTCGTGTCGGTCGACATGAGTTGTTTGATGCAGTTAAACGGTTTGGCACAAAAGGAAAACCGATCGATTCGCGTGCGTCATTTGGCGCAAGTTCTCCGCGACGCACTTTTGGCGAAATGAAACGGCAACCCATCGATGTTTTTGCGGACGAGTTGGCGCGGGAAACGCACGCCGCCGTGCGCGGCGGAACTAAGGCGACGCACGAAAAGCGCGCCGTGTTGTTGAAAGACCATTTCGAAAATTCGCAGCATTTGCGCGAAGTCGCTGGCCAAATCAAGCAACACACGATCGAGAATTTGGATAGGTATTTGCCGGCCGTGGAGGCGAAGCTCCAAAGCAATGGCGTGAAAGTGCATTGGGCAGAGACGGCGGAAGACGCCTGCCAGGCGGTCCTCGACATCATGCAGGCCCGAGGCGCCAAAAAAATCGTCAAAGCCAAGACAATGGTCAGCGAAGAAATCGGTCTCGCTTCATATTTAGAAGCCCGCGGTATTCAATCCCTGGAGACAGATTTGGGCGAATTCATAGTCCAGATCGACGGCGATCACCCGAGCCACATTGTGCGTCCGATCATCCACAAAAGTCGGCAGGAAATCGCCCAGAGCTTCGAGCGCGAAGGACTTGGTGCGTACAACGACGATCCCGCAACGATCACGCGACGCGCGCGTGAATGGTTGCGTCCGAAATACCTTGAGGCTGACGTCGGACTGACGGGGGCGAATTTTGTTTCGGTGGAGAGCGGCCGGATCGTGATTGTAACGAATGAAGGCAACTCCCGTTTTAGTTTAGCGGCGCCGCGTTGTCATATCGCGCTGATCGGCATCGAAAAACTGGTTCCGCGCGACCGGGATCTCGGCGTGTTGCTCAATTTGCTCGCACGCAGTGGTACCGCGCAGACGTTAACCGTATATACAGAATTTATTTCGGGGCCCAAGCGTGTGGATCGTCCGGATGGGCCTGACGAGATGCACGTGATTTTTGTCGATAACGGTCGTACGGAAGTGCTGGCGAGCGATTGCCGGGAAATCCTGCGCTGTATCCGTTGTGGAGCGTGTTTAAATGTTTGCCCGGTTTATCGGCAGGCGAGTGGGCATGCGTATCGCAGTGTATATCCGGGACCGGTCGGTGCGGTGCTTTCGCCTTTGTTGGCCGGAAAACAATTTCCCGCCTTCGCCGATTTACCGAAAGCGTCGTCGCTGTGCGGTGCCTGCAATGAAGTATGCCCGGTGAATATTCCGATTCCGGATTTGCTGCTGCGTCTGCGCGCCCGCGGGAAACGCGAGGATGCGCCGTTGGCGAGCGTGGGCACACCGGGATTGGGTGGATGGGCTTGGCTTGCGTCACAACCGGCGGCCTGGAAATCCGCGCTGGTTGCAGGAAAAGCCATGAACTTTATCCCCACCTCACTGCTCCCCGTGCCCGCGTTACGTGCATGGGAAAAAGAGCGGACGTTGCCCGAGTGGCGCGGCGGAGAATTTCGGAAATGGTGGCACCAACATCAGCGCGAACAGCCCAAGCAAAACCTCAATCATCGCGGCCAAAACGCGCCCGACGAAACCCGGCGGAAGGAAAAGCCATGAGCACAGCGCGCGAAAAAATTCTCGGCCGCGTGAAGGCGGCGCTCGCGCCATTGTCGAAGCGAAGCCCGTTGCCAGAGTGGGACGCGAAGCTTGCGGAAAGACGAGCCGCGATCGGACTCAATAACGCCGCCGGTAGAAGCTATGACACTGCGAAAATTCCGGAGGTCGGCGACTGGACCTTATTCTCTGAAAGACTTCGGCAGCTCAACGGTATTCCGCTGCTGGGCGAAGCGATGTTGGCCGAATGGCTCGCAGAGGCGGGGTGGACGCGGGGATATTGTGCGCCCGAACTGCGGGATCGTTTCGAACCGTGGTTGTTGGCACCGTACTTTCAGGTGGAGACGACCTTTGATCGCGCGCGACTGAATGATTATCAATTCGGCATCACCCGCGCGTCGGGCGCGATTGCGGAAACGGGAACTGTTGTCCTAACCGATGAAGATACGCCATCTCGTTTAGCTGCACTCGCGCCCTGGGTGCATATCGCCGTGGTGAAGCGAGACCAGATCATGCCGACCGTGGCATCGGCGTTAGTCGCTATGCCGGCGGATCCTAATATCATTTGGGTCAGTGGACCCTCGAAGACGGCCGACGTCGAAGGCATCTTGATCGAAGGAGTTCACGGCCCCGGTCAACAAGTGGTCCTCCTGGTGGAGTAGTCGTAATATAAAAAGGCGGTCTGCGAATAACGCGCTGCCGACAACAAGTGCCACCCCGACCACCCGCGGGACGATCTGATTCTCGCTGTCGGAAATATAAATGACGCGGTGGGATCGACCGCAATATTACCGCGATACGAGAATTTAGCATCTTTGATCGCTCCAACCAATGTCGAGGTGGAGTTTGAACTTCCTGCTGGAAATACTTCGTGGGGAATCTTCATAGTGATCATTTCCGGCTCGTAACAAACGGGTGGGTCTGCGGATAACAGAAATATGACGAATCACCCCGAGCTCGCGCCGCGCGTACCTATTACATGGGCTGATCGTCTTGGACGCGCGTTTGATCCTTTTCGCCGTTGCCGTGATGAGATTGTGATCGCCCGCATTCCCGTCGTCGCATCGATCGGGCTCTTCGCGCTTTTCTTTTTCGTGCCTCAATGCCGTGACGTTTTTCGTTCGTTGCTTCAAGACGTCGGGGGATCGCACGCAAGGCCTATCGATCAACGCTTCGCCATGCTTGCGGCGCAGCTGCTTTCTAGTTTGGCCGGTGCGATGGCGATTTGGTTTTGGGCACGCCAATGCCTTCGGCTGCTCGTGCGCGAGACAAGTCTGGCGCCGGCGTGGCTAAAAGAACATCTGCCGCGAATTCTCGCGGTTCTTCCGATGGCGGCCATCGCGCTGAAACTGGTGACCGTTAAAACCGCCGACGTGCCGGCGTTCGGACGGATCTGGATCGCCGGGCTCTTTTGTCTTTTGGCCATCGGCTTGTATTACTTTTTATGGATACGCCGGCGGGTTCAGTGGCTGAGACGGACGACTCATCCCGAAGCGTATAATGCCATGGGCTACGCTGGTGCGGTGATGGCGCTGAGCGTCTTCGTGCTCGCGCTGACAGCGCGGCAATATGCATTTTTGTTTGGACCGATCAGCGTGCTTTGGCTGGGCGCGGCGTTTTGGACGACGTTGCTTTCTCCGATGGTGATTTACGGCACGCGTCACCGGCTGCCATTGCTTTGGGGCCTGACGTTCCTGGCATTTTTCTCGGGCGTGTTTAGTTGGTCCGACAACCACACTATCCGCTCGAGTCGCGATGAGAAAAATCCTCTCGGCGAGACGGAATCTTACGCGCGCACGTCAGTGGTCGAAGGTTTTCGCGGTTGGAAACGCGCCCATCCGACCGGCCCGATCGTCTTTGTCGCGGCCGAGGGCGGGGGAATTTACGCGGCGTATCACGCCGGTTATCTATTGGCGAAATTGCACGAGGCGACGAATCACGATTTTGGCCAACATGTTTTCATGCTCAGTTCGGTGTCCGGCGGCACCGTCGGCAGCGGCGTCTTCACCAACTTGATGGTGGCGGAGCAGCGTTTGCGGGAGAGTGGTGTCACGAATCATCCGATCGATTTTGTGGCGGCGACGCGCACGATTCTCGACGAAGACCTTTTGTCGACGCTTTTGGCTGCAGCTGCCGGTCCGGACATGTTGCAACGCTTTCTGCCGTTCCGTATCGGCTCCTTTGATCGTGCTCGCGGCTTGGAGGACACGTTGGAACATCGTTGGAATATCGCGCAAAAAGCGTGGCTTGAAAATCCAGTGAGTCCGGTCGCGATCGATTGGAGCGCGCGGGGAAGTTTTTGGGATCTGTATTTAAAAAACCATGACGGTCAGACGAATCTGCGCACCGATCTGCCGGCACATTTTATCAACACGACGGTGGTCGAGACGGGTGGGCGGGCAATCGTGAGTCCGTATGGTTTACCGGCGCACGGCACGCATACGAATCCGACGATTTATCATTTGTGGGCGGGCGCGCGTGGCTACCGCATACCGGTGCCGGCCGCGCTGACATTGAGCGCCCGATTTCCGATCGTCACGCCGGCGGGGCGCATGAACCAAATCTACTTACGGCCCGTCGATGGACCGCTCGATGATCAGCAAAAGGTGGAAGATTGGCGCTTTGCGGATGGTGGATATTTCGAAAACTCGGGCATCGATACGCTACTCGACGTGATCCGGCTGCTGCAGGCTGAGAAGGACGCTGATGGTTCGCCACTCTTGCCGCAGGATCGCGTGCGTATTTTGATTGTGCAGTCGATTGGGAAAACGGGTCGTTCCAACGACGAAGGGTGGACCGATACTTTGACGCCTTTGCGCGCGCTCATGCGCACGCGTGACGAACGTGCGGACCTGGCGCGGGCTCGGTTAATTTTTTCGTTTCCGACGTCCTTCGCGGATAGTACTATTGCGACGGATACAGTGCCCTCGGCGCCGGGCACGCCTGATCGCGCGCAGCGCGAATTGCCGGAACCAGACATTCCGCTTGGCTGGATGCTCTCAGCGAACTCGTGCGCGGAGATCCGGCGGCAGATCGATTTGGAAATTCCTTCACTGATTAAGAAAGTGGATACGCTGGAGTGAGGCGGCACTGAGGCGGCTGCGGTTGCAGAATGCACAGTTTGGACGGAGCTTTGGCTTCAGATTCACTCATTACGTTATCTCAAGCGAAGCTCGTCTTTCTCGTGGCGGGAGCTAGCGTCCGTTTTCCATGGCTTCGCAGAAACAGGCTGACACGCATCCGTTGGAGCACCGGTTTTCCGGAGAAAATCCGCTGCGCACGCTGGTGTATTTATACAGCGGTCAGCGCCGGCAGTTATTTCTCGCGACGCTTTGTTTTCTGATTAAGCACAGCCCGATCTGGTTGATGCCGGCGATAACTGCCGACGTCGTCTCGATGGTGGCGGATCCAACGCACCATAGTCCGAAGGATCTCGTGCGGAGTTGTATTTTGCTCGGCCTGATTTTAGCGCAAAATATCCCGCTTCATTATGCGTACGTCTGGTCACTGAGCCGAGCCGCTCGCACGATGGAAACGCGTTTGCGCTCTGCGCTCTGCCGGCGCCTTCAGCATTTATCGATCGACTACTACGCGCGCCAAAGTGCCGGCGCACTCGGCAGCAAGGTTCTGCGCGATGTGGAGTCGATCGAGCAGCTCACCCGGGTGATTTTTGACGGCGGTCTCGCTGCGGTTATCAACATCGTCTTTGCGCTCATTATCACTGGCATGCGCCAGCCGATTTTCTTGCTCTACTTTTTGCTGACGATTCCGGCGGCGGCGGTGATCATATATTTGCTGCGCAAACCACTCGCCACGCGAAATGCGGAGTTTCGCGCAGAATTGGAAGCGATGTCTGCGCGCGTATTGGAGATGACTCATCTGCTGCCGGTAACGCGGGCCCACGGGCTCGAAACGACCGCGATGGAACGCGTGACAGAGTCCCTCGATCGCGTGCGCGAGGCAGGCCTGCGCACCGATGGAATCAATGCGATTTTCGGCTCGCTCTCGTGGGCAACTTTTAACGGCTTCAACATGCTCTGCTTGATCGTCGCCGCATGGGCTGCGCTTTCGCACTGGCTGCCGATCGGCGCCGGTGATGTGGTGCTATTGTCTACTTATTTTAGTTTGATCACCTCGTCGATTCTCGGGCTGGTTGGCACCTTGCCACAGATTACTAAGGGACTCGATTCGATCCGCTCGATTGGCGAAGTGTTGGAGTGCCCCGACCTCGAGGATAACGAAGGCAAGTTGCCACTCAACGCAGTCACGGGCGCGTTCCGTTTTCAGAATGTAGAGTTCGCTTATCCCAACGCGCCGGCGCCCGCGCTTACGGGATTCTCGCTGAATGTCGCGGCGGGAGAAACCATCGCACTGGTAGGGCCCTCTGGTGCGGGCAAATCCACCGTGGTAAAGCTCGTGATCGGTTTCATTCGGCCAACGGCGGGAGAAATTTGGGTCGATGATCAAGCGATGGCGAAGTATGATCTGCGGACCTATCGCCGGTTTCTTTCGGTCGTGCCACAAGAGTCGATTTTGTTCGACGGCAGTATCCGCGAAAATGTTACGTATGGCCTGCGTTCGGTACCCGGAGACGTGGTTAAACAAGCGTTGATCGATGCAAATGCTTGGGAGTTCATTGCGCATCTGCCAAAAGGATTGGACACGCCGGTGGGCGAGCGGGGAGCGCGTTTGTCGGGCGGGCAGAAGCAGCGATTGGCGATCGCGCGTGCGTTGATTCGGAACCCGCGCGTTTTGATTTTAGATGAGGCGACTTCTGCGTTGGACACGGAAGCGGAAGCGCAAATTCAGGAGGCGCTGGAACGCTTGATGCGCGGGCGAACGACCTTCGTGGTGGCGCACCGTCTTTCGACAATTCGCAATGCGCATCGCATCGTGGTGCTCGAACACGGACGCGTCGCAGAGATCGGCTCGCACCAAGAATTGCTAGAGAAACATGGCACCTACGCGCGGTTACACGCACTGTCGGAGGGCTTGGTTGCGGATTCGTGAGGAACGTGAGTGCGACTATGGCTTTGTCCCGGAGTCCGGCGACTTGTTGCGGCTTCGAGCGGGCATCCCTGCGTTGCAGAAGGCGAAATGAATTTCGCCTTCAAAGGCGGTGCCCGAGTTGCCGCACTCCATGTCCGAGCAGACTATCCACAGCTGTCAGCACTCTAGTTGCTGCTGCCTTCGCCGAAGCGGTAGGTCGTGTTGAAAATCAGTTGGATTTTCTGGGTCACGAAAACGCGCACTTTTATTTTTCCGTGACTCATGTCAGCGGGTAGGGCGCGGCCTTCAATGCGGCGGGGCTCGTGATCGGCGTTCTCCGCGGAGCCTTTGAAGAATACCGCTTGGCCCTTTTCCAGACGACCCAGATCATCATCTGTGATCGTGATCCAAAGCTTGCCCTTCTCGCTGGAAAAAAAATACGGGAAGACGCGCGCGTTGTAGTCGGCCGAGTACACTTCACCGCTGCGCTTCATCGGCGTAGTACGAAGTAATACGTTCCCAATGTAGATTGATGTCTTTACCGGGTCGATCACGACCGTTTGATAGCGCAGGTTCTGCGACGAATCCGCGCACAGTCCCGGCATTAAAAGAAGCGCAATTAATCCGAGGGCGAAGACACTGACGCGTGAACGCATTCACCCGGGAAGGTGGGCAGGTTTTCCGCGGGCGTCACTCGGATTTTTTTCGACGAATGGAAGCGAGCCGGTCAAACGAGCCAGCTGCGCTGCGTTTCGCGTTGCGCCGGAGAGGCCAAATGCGTGTGTTGGATCGCCATGGCCAAAGCTTCCCAAGTCACCTGGGGTGGCCGCTTCAGTGCGGCGCCTGCTGATTTAATGCTCACGTTCAGCGAATCGGTTTCGTTCGATCGACGTCTCGCGCCTTTCGACGTCCAGGGCAGTAAGGCGCACTCGGCGATGCTCGCGCACGTCGGGATCATCACGAAGGCAGAGCGCGATGCGATTCACGCGGGTCTCGATGCGGTCCTCGAGGAAATTCAGACGGGTAAATTCGTTTGGGACACGAAACTCGAAGACGTTCATATGAACATCGAGCAGGCCCTCACCAAACGCGTACCCGCCGCAGCCAAGCTGCACACCGCGCGCAGTCGCAATGATCAAATCGCGACGGACATGCGGCTGTTTTTCAAAGCAGCGGCGCGGACCTTGATTGAAAAAATCCGCGGAGCTCAGCGGGCGATTCTCGCGGCGGCGGAACAAAACGCAGATGTATTGATTCCCGGATACACCCACCTCCAGCGAGCTCAGCCAGTTTTTCTGAGCCATCATTTGTTCGCATATTTGGAAATGCTGGAGCGTGATTGCGGCCGTTTCGAAACCGTGATCGAGCACGCCAATTGGTGCCCGCTCGGTTCGGGTGCAGTCGCTGGTACGACGCTGCCGATCGATCGCGAATTTACGGCAAAGGAACTCGGCTTTGTCGACGCGCGGGGACGGCCTCAAGTCACGCAGAACAGCATGGATACCGTTGCGGACCGCGATACCTTTACCGAATTTGCGCACGCCTGCGCTCTCTTCGGCGTGCATGCATCACGCATCGCCGAGGATTTGATCTTGTGGATGAGCGCGGAGTTTAAATTCGTGGATTTGCCGGACGCGTTTTGCACCGGTTCGAGTCTCATGCCGCAGAAGAAGAATCCTGATTCGTGTGAATTGCTGCGTGGGAAGGCGGCGCGTTTGCAGGGCAATCTTCATACCCTGCTGACGCTGACGAAAGGCCTGCCGCTCACGTATAATCGCGATTTGCAGGAAGATAAGCCGCCGGTATTCGACAGTTTTGACCAGACCGGCCTTTGCGCTGAGGTGCTGGCGGGCACGTTCACTGGCATGAAATTTAACCGCGAGAGATGCGCCGAGGCGGTCAGTGATCCGGCGTTGTTAGCGACAGATTTGGCGGACTATTTGGTGAGCCGCGGGGTGCCGTTTCGCGAAGCGCACCACGCGGTGGGCGCAGTGGTCCGGACCGCGGAAAAGTTGAACGTGAAGCTCAACGCGATCCCGAGCGAGGACGTGAAGAAAATCCACGCTGGGTTTGGCGATGATTGGGCTTCGGTCTTCGACCTCCGGCGCGGTCTCACTTTGCGCAAAGGCACCGGCATGCCCGGACCCACGCAAGTGAAGAAGCAAGCTGCGCGCTGGAAGAAGCTCTTGGCGGTCTAAGCAAAAGAAACGCTTGGCGCTGGCCGGGCTTTTGCGATTCTGACGCGACTCTGCATGCCGAGCATTCGCGTACTGTCTGATCGGGTCGCTAATCAAATCGCCGCTGGCGAGGTGATTGAGCGGCCTGCTGCGGTCGTGAAAGAACTCGTCGAAAATGCGCTTGATGCTCGTGCCACGCGCGTCGAGGTAGAATTCAGTCACGGCGGCCGGAGTTACATGCGGATTGAGGATAACGGCATCGGAATGAGCCGCGACGATTCGCTGCTCGCACTCGAGCGTCACGCTACGAGCAAAATTGCGGAAGCAGATGACCTGAATCGCCTCGCCACCTTTGGTTTTCGCGGGGAAGCGCTGCCCTCCATCGCGAGTGTATCGCGTTTTCTACTACAAACGAAAACAATGGATTCCGACGCGGGCACGGAAGTGCTTATCAATGGCGGGAAACTCATTCACATACGCGAGTGTGGGCGCCCAGCCGGCACGCGCATCGAAGTGGCGCAGTTATTCAACTCGGTGCCGGCGCGGCGGAAGTTTCTCAAAACCGATCAGACTGAAGCCGCGCATATTATTCAGTGTGTGCGGTTGTACGCGCTGGCATTTCCCGACGTCGCTTTTGTTTTGATCGAAGATGGCCGGGTAATTTTCCAATCGCCCAAGTGCACGACGTTCGCCGAACGGGTCAGCGGAATTTTTGGAAAACAAATTTCCGAGGGACTGGTGCCGCTCGACGCAGCTGAGCCGGGTCTGCGCATTTACGGGCTCATCGGCATGCCTGGGCAGGGGAGGGCGACCCGGCACGAGATGATTTCGTTTATCAACCAACGTCCCGTTGATAGTCGAACGCTGAACTACGCGCTGATTGAAAGTTATCACGAGTCCTTGCCGAAAGGGCGGTATCCGGTCGCGTTCGTGTTTTTGGAAATTTCGCCGGCGGAAGTGGACGTGAATGTGCATCCGGCGAAGCGCGAAGTGCGTTTTCGCAGTGAGCCGATGGTGCGTTCCTTTGTAATTCGCTGTATTCTCGCGCGGCTGAGGGAGTTAGTGCCGATGGCAGAGTTTACCCCACGTACGTCGCTAACGCCGGGAGCCGGCACAATCTCGCCCGCGGAATCGGGGGCGCGTTTATCTGGACCAGGTCCAAAGCCAACATTGTGGCCCGCGCAAGTGGTGACGTTGCCACCGCGAGATTTTTCGAACGTGGTCAACGCGGCGCCTTTGCTGAGCCCAGCGGCTTGGCCAGAGCCCGTCGCGATTGAAAAAAGCGGAAAGCGGAGCGAGCCGGCTGCGGGCTTTGGCGAAAAAGGCGGAGCGAAGGGTGAACATGGGCCGGTGGCAAGCGGGACCGTCGCCGCTGCCCACAATTCAAATTTTCCCCCGCAAACCGAGGCGAACGATAGCAATGCAGCTGCCGCTGGCTCGCATCG
>FTDT01000320.1_pt1 | contig 34671 bp, 29 predicted proteins | sample 1640021 | NCBI WGS metagenome assembly FTDT01 (sample SAMEA3914869, study PRJEB12502) | metagenome | biome: forest; material: soil | place: USA | collected 2012-03-12 | depth 0.1 m | reverse complement strand
GCGGGTTGAACGCAGCTCCCATCGTGAGGAATGCGAGCTTTGCTGCGAAACCTCGGAAGCGCGCGGATCGACTGCGCTGTCAGCAAATGCTACTCCGGGCTCAAGGCGGCTGCTTAGCGGGCTGCTCAGAATCCCCGCCGTTGCAGCGCGAGATTGAGTTCTTGCATAAAAGCTTGCGCGTCAGCTGGGCTGGGGCGATACCCCGGCTGGCTGACCTCGGTGAAACCCGGGCGTCCGTAGTTGTCGACGATCCATTTGCCGGTGACACCGTCGCTGAAGGTCACCGTGCCACTGGCGACCGCGCCGGGGAGCAGGGTTACTTTGTCGACCGCCACCGAAACGGAGCCGCCAGTTTGGCCAAAATCGCCGCCGTCTAAATTTTCGTCCTCGGCAAATTCAGCGTCAGGATTTTCCGGATCGTCGGAATAGCCGCCAGCACTCGTCTCCGGCGCGACCTCGCCCTCAGTTTTGCCAAGGCCAAGCTTCTCTTTGGCACGGCCCAAAAATCCTTTTTTCTCTTCCGGTTTTACAGGCGTCGGCGCATTTGTGCGCGGAGGCGGGGTCTTCGAAACATCACTCGCGTCGACTTTTGGTGCCCGGTCTTTCAGCGCGAGGTTCAAGTCGTCGACCAAAAAACGCACGTCCATGTACGTCATCGAAATTTGAAACTGCTCAGCCAGTTTCTTCTGGATCTGAGAAAGCGAGTCGCCGGCGGCGACCCAGTTGGAGACAGCTTGTTTCTGGTCGGGCGTAAGAGTCATGGAAGAACGAAGCAGGTCGCTCACCGTCCACGTTTGTCGGCTCACGTCAAGAACCACGCGTGGTTAGACCGTCCCACGTGCCTGGCTTCTGGACGCCAAGCACGCTTACCGCGATAGTTGGACCTTTAGAAAATCCACCGTCCCGCGAACCGACGAATCTTGCTCCATCATGTTGTCCACCGCTTTGCAGGCGTGGATAACAGTTCCGTGGTCGCGACCGCCGAAGGCATCGCCAATTTCTTGGAGCGAGTGCTTAGTCAACGTGCGGGTGATGTACATCGCGATTTGGCGAGGAATCGCGATGTTGTTCGGACGCCGCTTACTCGTCATGTCGCTGTGGCGAATCTGATAGTGATCGGCGACGCGCTTTTGAATCATCTCGATCGTGAGCTGATTCTGCGCCTGCTCCATCAGCACGTCTTGGAGCAACATTTCTGTCGTCGGCAGATCAATCGGCTTGCCGGTTAGCGTCGAATAGCTGGCGACTTTTATCAGCGCGCCTTCGAGGCGGCGGATATTCTTGGAGATGTTTTGCGCGATGAAATTGGCGACCGTCGGCGGAATATCGAATTTGAGGGACGACGCTTTTGTGCGCAGAATCGCCACGCGCGTTTCGAAGTCCGGCGCTTGCACGTCGGCCGGCAGACCCCACTCGAAGCGGGAAACGAGGCGCGCTTCGAGTTTTTGGATCTCACTTGCGCGACGATCACTCGAGAGAACGATCTGCTTCGAGCATTCGAAGAGATCGTTGAAGGTATGAAAAAATTCTTCCTGGATACGTTCTTTTCCACCGAGAAACTGGACGTCGTCGAGCAAGAGCACGTCGACGTGCCGGTAACGCTGGCGGAACTTGGTTAGCGCGTTCTCCTGCAGCGCTTGGATAAATTCATTCGTGAATTTTTCCGTCGAAAGGTAGGCGATGCGCGATTGCGGATTGTTGCGCAAAATCGCGTGGCCGATCGCGTGCATCAGGTGGGTCTTGCCCAGGCCGGTGTCGCCGTAGATGAAAAGCGGATTGTACGCCTGTGCGGGCGCTTGGGCGACAGCGAGCGAGGCGGCGTGCGCCATCTGATTGTTGCTGCCGACGACGAAGGTTTCGAACGTGTTGCGCGGATTGAGCGAACCGTACGCGGGATTGCGCTCGTCATAGCGCGGCGCTTTACGTGCGGGTGCGGGCTTCGCGCGTGAAGGCGTCGAAAATGCGGAGCCATCATTCGCAGCGAACGGTGAGGAAGAGAATTCGCCTTCGATTTTCTTCAACTTCACCGTGATCGCCCGGCCGGTGATCTGACGCAGTTTTTGAACGATCAGGTCTAAATAATTATCGTTAATCCAAATCGCCGCGAAATCGTTGGGGACGCCCAAAGAGATCAATTCCTCGGTGGATTCGACGCAAACAATTGGCTCAAACCAGAGTTTGAACACATCCTCCGGAAAGAGCGTTTTGAAGTCGCTCTTTACCGCTTCCCAAAGGTGGGGAGACGTAACGGTTGAAGACATTTCCAGATGCAGATGGGTGTTTTATTCACAGTGCGCCGAGCACTCTCTTAAAAACCGCATTAAGGGGTTCGCGAACTGGACTCTGGAAAGGACGTGAAAATGGTGACTGGGCATCCGAAAGGGTGGGGGTGAACATCGGTGGTAGTAAGATGCTGATGCCGAGGGGGATAAGGAAGCGTCGCTAGGAGCCTTTGTAAGGCGAAAACCTCAATGTTGAAAGAACCTCTCGAAGGGGCGCGTGGCGTTTCGAAAGAGCCGGGAGTAACGTCTAGGAAAAAAAGGGTTTCAAGAGCAACTTTCCGACAAGTTATTCACATCGATTTTGATGATAAGTTTTTTTCCTTTTTTGTTGCCTCCGTTTCCGAAAATTATCCGCGCCTTGCGATTCGGTTTTGTAATTCTGTAGTTAAATTCTCATTACGGACGCGCGACGCGGTCGCTTTCTCCTCTGACAGGGCGTAGGGAAATTTCCCATACGCGTCGCCGATGGATTCCGGCCGGAGGCGCCACTTGTTACGCGATCGCCACCAATTCGGGTTCGACCCATTTGCCGTGCGCTTTGATCAGCGCGATCAAGCGATCGTCGGCCTCGCTTTGTGGGATGTTGTACTGCACGCAACTCTTGCCGACGTAGAGGTTGATTTTGCCGGGAGCGCCGCCCACGTAGCCGAAATCCGCGTCTGCCATCTCGCCCGGGCCATTCACGATGCAACCCATGATTGCTAGCTTCACGCCTTTCAAATGTCCTGTCTTCGCGCGGATGCGTTGAGTCGTCGTTTGCAGATCGAAAAGTGTACGCCCACAGCTTGGACAGGCCACGAATTCCGTCTTCGAGATGCGCGCGCCCGCGCCCTGCAGAACGTTGTAGGTGAGTTTTGTCGCGCGCACGAAATCAGTCTCTGTCTCAATGCTGACTAAGTCACCGATCCCGTCACATAGTAGTGCTCCGGTCACTACACTGGCGTCGAGCAAACGGCTCAGGAAGGACGGGTCTGGCTTCAGTGTCGTCCCGTCGGTATTGCGGATCCAGATCGGTGCGCGGCAACCGATCGTCCGCAGATTTTCTGCGAGCAGTCGATATCGGCCGACCGCGTGCGCGGGTGCGGGCAGCGCACTTTGCGGCGCGAGCGTGAAAATTAGATGCTGATCGTCTTCTCCGCGGATGATCTCACGAAGCGCTTCGATCGTTTCAGGCTCAATCGCGCAGGCCAGCTTTGCATCGCTGCGGCGGGCGAAGTCGGTCCAGCTACGCAGTGCGGCGAGATCGCTCGGCCCGAATGCGCGCAGCAGAACTAAATTCGTTCCTTCTTCGCTGACGAGCGTGCGCAGAGCGGCGGGCGCGAGCGATGGCGCCAGTTCGGCGATCAAGAAGGGCGGGGCGATCTCTCCGCGCGCGCGCGCGTCCGCGAGCGCCGCGCGGGCCGCTTCGACATCGTCGGATGTGGCCAACAGGCGCAAGCTGCCCTCGGCCGGCGTGTCCTTCAGCGTAGGTTTGTTGCGCTCTGCCAGATGATTTGACCATGTAGTGCTGCTGGCACTACGCACAATTACCCGAGGCGGCTGCTCGGGTCCAACCACTGCGTCGGCACCGAGCGCGAGGCTGACGATTTCCCGGCGTTGAAAGTGAAATGGATCGATCGAATCGGATTTCTCCGCGGCCGGCGCCGGGGTCCGCCACAGCGACATCGCTTTTTCCGCGAGCGCCCGCGCGACAGGAATCTCGTAGACCGAATCTTCGGTCAGAGACACGCGGATGGTGTCGCCCAGACCGTCGAGCAACAAACTGCCGATGCCAATCGCGCTCTTGATGCGACCGTCCTCGCCGTCACCTGCTTCGGTCACCCCAAGGTGCAGCGGGTAGTGCATGTTTTCTTCCTGCATCCGCTCCACCAGCAAGCGATAGGCCTGAATCATCACCTTCGGATTCGATGCCTTCATCGAAAGGATGATCTGGTTAAACGAATTTGCCTCGGCAATGCGCAGAAATTCGAGCGCGCTTTCGACCATCCCAAGTGGCGTGTCGCCGTAACGGTTCATGATCCGGTCGGAAAGCGAGCCGTGATTGGTGCCGATGCGAAGGGCGCGCCCAAGTTCTTTAGCTCGTTTCACCAACGGCGTGAAAGACTGGTGAAGGCGCTCGAGTTCTTGATCGTATTGGGAATCCGAATACTCACGAACAGCGAATTTCTTTTTGTCGACGTAGTTGCCGGGGTTGACCCGAACCTTCTCAACGTGCTCAACTGCTTCCATCGCTGCTTGGGGTAGGAAGTGAATGTCCGCCACCAGTGGCACCGCGCTGAAACCGGCCGCGTCGAGTTGCTGGCGAATCGGGCGCAGGCATTGGGCGGCCGCTACGTTCGGAGCGGTGATGCGGATAATCTCGCAGCCGACTTCCGCCAGGGCGATGGATTGCTTGACCGTCGCGGCGATGTCTTGCGTGTCGCTCGTGGTCATCGATTGCAGGCGAATTGGATGATTCGCTCCAACTCCAACTTGACCAACTTGAACAGCAATCGTGGGTCGACGACTGGTCTGATAACGGGAAGCGCAGTAAGCCATAGTGAAACCGGAACGCTAAGCCAAAAGGACTGGGGGCGGAAGGCTGAAACCGCTTCTCCCCGCGCTTGTAACCGAGATGTTTAGAACTCAGCGCGTCGGAGCCGGCGCTGAAGATGCAGGTTGCGCCTGGGGCGCCTCATTGACCGAACTAGCGCTCTCTGACGAATGATCGCGGAAAATCCGTCGGACGTCAAAGTAGCTGATATAAATCACCATCGAGAAAATCAGCACGACGAAAATGCTCTGTGCGGTCGCGATGAAGTCAGGAGGAAGCGCTCGGCCTCGCAGTTTGCCGATCGTGGCGAACATGATGTGGCCACCATCAAGGACGGGAATCGGCAGCAAGTTGAAAACTGCCAGGCTAATGTTGATCAAAATCGTTACCCAGATCGCTACGCGCAACGGAAACTCCGAGGTGGCGGCGTCCCAGAAAACCCGCACGATGCCGATCGGTCCGCTCATGTTGGCAATGCCAACATCGGAATGCGGATTGATCACGCTGCCCAGGGATTTGAATGTGGTATTGAAAATATTCTGAATCTGCTGAAGTGGATTTTCGTGGACCAAGCGCATGGTGCTGGCCGGCTCAACCCCGTGGAAGAGATCTTGCGCGGACGTGTGCGGCGGGACGGGGATATGGACGAGTTTGCCTCCGCGGACGATATCGAAAACGACCGTGGTATTCGAATGTTTATCGAAGTAGTCACTCAGCTGATGCGCGCTGAATAGTTTCGTCGTTGTATCGAGACTTTCAATACGATCGCCGTCGTGGAAACCCGCGCGCTCCGCGGCGGAGCCATGCGGAATATTCGCGAGCGCAAAATCTTCGGCGGGACTCACTCCAATTTGACGGATGTGTTCGTCGCTGCCGATGATCGGATTGATGTTGAGATCGAGAGTCTGATCGCCGCGCTTCACCGTGAGCACCACGAGACGATCGTTGCCATCAGTCGTGCGGCGCGAGCCCAGGGCGAGACCTTGGCGCACTTCGTTCCAGTCGGAGACCCGATTGCCATCGATCGCCACGATCTCATCGCCAGGGCGCAGGCCTGCTTTGAAGGCTGGGCCGCTGACGTGGGAGTGGTCGGGCAGATCGAGATTTTCGAACACGTAACCGACACGAGTGGTCGCCGCATAATCGTCTGTCGGAGAGCCCAGCCCCCAGAGTACCGTCGCTAGAAAAAATGCGAAGATCACATTAAAGACGGCACCTGCGACGAAGACCAACACCTTGGTCCCGTACGACGCTTCTGGAAGGGATTTAGGGTCGATGGTATTTTCACCTTCGAGTCCGCGCAAATCTGCCAGCTGCGGCAGCTTGACGTAGCCGCCGAGTGGCAGCCAAGCCAACCAGTATTCAACTCCGTCGCGGGCCTTCCACTTGAACATCGCCGGACCCATGCCGATCGAGAATCGTTCTACGACCAGACCTCTCCGGCGGGCGGCGAGAAAATGGCCGAGTTCGTGAACGAAAATCGAACTTCCGAAAAAGAATATCACCAGAAACGCTGCCCAAATATTCGAGAGCAGACTGTGCAGCAAATCCATGGGGGTTAAGAAAAACGTTTTAAATAATCTTCAGCGACGCGGCGGGACTGCGCGTCGACTTCTAAGACCGCAGCGAGATCGGCGGGTTCAAAATTCGTAGTCTTCTGCAAAGTGTGGCCTACGATTTCGGGAATCGCAAGATAGGGGACGCGACCCCCTAAAAACGCGGCGACCGCGACTTCGTTAGCGGCGTTGTAAGTTGCTGATCTGACGCCGCCCGCGTTAAGACAGGATTTGGCCAAGGCGAGCATAGGATAGCGGCGCTCGTCAATCGGGCGAAACTCGAAACTCAACAGCTTTCCCAAATCGAGCGGTCCTTCAACGCCTTGATGCCGCGTCGGATGTAGCAGCGCGTGTTGGATCGGATACGTCATCGATGGCGGAGAGAGCTGTGCGAGCATCGCGCCGTCATTAAATTGAACGAGGCAATGCACGATGCTTTGCGGATGAATCACCGCCGTGCACTGGTTTGCGCGCAGTCCAAAAAGCCACTGCGCTTCGATCAGCTCGAGTCCCTTGTTGGCCAGCGTCGCCGAGTCGACGGTAACTTTCGGCCCCATGTTCCAGTTCGGATGCTTGAGTGCGTCCGCGGGCGTGACGTGAGTGAGCCGCTCCGGCGTCCATTCACGAAATGCGCCGCCAGACGCGGTCAATACAACCTGATGAATGCCACTCGAAGGATGCCCCTCAATGCATTGGAAAACAGCGCTATGCTCGCTGTCGACCGGGACGAGTTTCGCGCCCGAAATCCGCGCGGCGTCCATCACGAATTTTCCCGCCAGTACGAGGATTTCTTTGCTCGCGAGAGCCACTTCTTTACGCGCGCGAATTGCCGCGAGCGTTGGTTCCAAACCGGTTGTGCCAACCACTGCCACGAGCACCAGGTCCGCGTCCGGCAGCTGAGCTAAGTCCGTCAGTCCAGAGAGCCCGCTGTAGACTTTGGTCTCGGCCGCAAAACCATTTGCCGTACGCGCTGCTGCGACCGAAGCCGCTTCAAAAAGGCCGACGTGTCGCACGCGAAATTTTTTCGCAATCGCCGCGAGCTTTTCCCAGTTGCTGCGCGCAGCGATCCCGACCAGTTCGAGCTTGTCCGGATGAGCGGCGATGACCCGGAGCGTGCTTTCACCGACGGATCCAGTCGCCCCGAGCAGGACGACGCGTTTGCGAGGAATTTGTGTTGAAACCACGGATACAGAATCTCGGCCCGCCTTACTGAAGAAGACCGAAAATCACGAATCCGGCGGGCGCTACCAAGATCAGGCTGTCGGTGACATCGAAAATGCCGCCGATACCGGGTATGGCGTCGCCCGAATCTTTAATCGTCGCGCGCCGTTTGATGACCGACTCGATCAAGTCGGCCACGATGGCCAATCCTGCGAGCGGAAGCGCGCAGAGTGCCGCAATCCAGGGCGTGAAATTGACCGGAAGATATTTATGTGCGCCCGCGGCGATCGCCGCGCCCACGCCGGCTGAAATCAACAGGCCGCCAATGGCGCCTTCCCACGTTTTCTTCGGGCTGATGAAGGGTGCCATCTTGTGTTTACCGAAAGCCATTCCGGTGAGCAGCGCGCCGACGTCCGAGAATTTCGAAACGGCAATTACCCAAAGAAAATAGACGATGCCTGTGTGCGGGTGCGGTGCGTGCAGGTCGACGATCCGAACGTAGTATTGCAGCATCACCGGCACGTAGACGATGCCGAAGATCGAAGCGGCCAGTGTCTCTACGCGATTCGCGGGTGCGCGTTCCACGATGATGCGTATTGAGAAAGCAATGACGGCGAAGGCAATCAGGTCGGTGGTGTTCAACCCGTAGTGCTTTAGATAATACGGCCCGATAATCACGGCCACGCCGAGCGCGATGCCGAGTTTATCGAAGGGGTCGAACCCCATGTGCTTGAGCAGCGAATAAAATTCGAACAGCGTCAGCCCGGTCAGCGCGGCGATCAGCCAGAGCGCCGCAACGTCGTTGAAATAATACAGCAACGTCAGCGTAACAGACCAGAGCAGCAGGGTACTTAGAGTGCGTTTGAGCAAGGGGAGAGCTTAACGGACGGCTGCGGGTTTCAGTTGTTCACTGGTGAGGCCAAAGCGGCGTTCGCGCTGACTGAACGTCGCTAGTGCAGCGGCAAAATCTGCTTTCGTGAAATCAGGCCACAATACCGGACTGAATATAAATTCGGCATAGGCCGCCTGCAAAAGAAGAAAGTTGCTTACCCGCGTCTCGCCCGAAGTGCGAATGATCAAATCAGGATCGGGCAAGTTTTCCGTATAAAGATAGCGGCTGAACGAAGCCCAAGAACCGTCGTTCATCTTGGCCTCTCCGCGCGCCACCGCGGCCGCAAAGGCGTGGGCGGCATCGACCACTTCAGTGCGCGAACCGTAGTTCAGCGCCAGAATTAAGGTGTGCTCGGTAAAATCGGCGGTGGCTCGTTTGGCGGCGTCGAGTTGATCGCGGACGATCTGTGGCAGCTCTTGTGTGCGGCCGATCGTGAGCAGCCGAATTCGGTTTTTTACGAGGGTGCGCGTTTCTTTTTTGAGAAAGTATTCGAGCAGACCCATCAGCGCGGAAACTTCTTCACCCGGTCGGTTCCAGTTTTCGACTGAGAACGCGTAGAGCGTCAGGTATTTGATGTTTAGCTCGCGGGCCGCGTCGATGATCGTGCGCACGGTTTCAACACCGCGGCGATGTCCTTCGATGCGCGGCAGCCCCCGCTGTTTCGCCCACCGCCCATTGCCATCCATGATGATACCGACGTGTGTGGGATGGTTGGAAGCAGATGGCGTCATGCGTGGCAGGCCGGATTTAGGTAAGCGTCAGGAAATGACGCAAGTTTTGTTCGCGCAGCGCGCCTGCAGCGCTGCGCTAATGAAGAATGATGAGTGAAGAATGCAGAATGGTAGCGCCCTAGGGCGCTAATGAAGGATGCCGAATGCCCCTGAGTCTTCTGCTTTGCTCCGACTCGGATTCGGATCGACGCTTTCCTTCACCGGCGAAGCTCGGACGCACAGATGGTTCATTCAACATCTGCATTCTTCATTCTGCATGAGCGCCGCGCGCCGGGGGCGCGAGTAACATTCTTCATTTTTCATTAGCCGATCGATCGGAGGCGTATTAACTGCCTCCACCATGAAATCGATCGGCGTACTAGGTCTTGGGATTATCGGTGGAGTTTGGGCGCGGCATTATGCGGCGGCCGGTATCCTCGCGGGAGCTTGGAACCGCACCCCCCAACCAGATTTTCCTAAATGGCAAAGTTCGCCGGCCGTGGTCGCGAACAGCGCGGATGTTATCCAAATCGTCGTCGCCGACCCGCCGGCGGTGAAAGCGGTGCTCGAGGCGATCGCGCCGGAATTGAACCCTTCTAAAATCGTGGTGCAATCGAGCACCATTGATCCGCAAAGCAGCGATGAGTTTCGCACTTTCGTTCTAAGTCGCGGAGCGCGTTATCTGGAAGCTCCTTTTACCGGGAGCAAACCTGCCGCTGAGCAAAAACAGAGTGTCTATTATCTCGGTGGCGAGGTCGCATTGATCACGGAAATCGAACCGATTCTCGCGCTCGTTTCGGCGACGCGTTTTCGGATCGGCACGCACCTTCAGGCGACCAGTCTGAAGCTCGCGATGAATCTCAACATCGCCGCCCAAATCGAAGGTCTTGCCGAAGCCCTGACGATTGCGCGCAATGCCGACATCCCGGACGACTTGTTTTTCGAAGTGCTCAGCAAAAACGTCGGCTACTCCGGAGTCACAAAGCTGAAACAGCCCAAGCTGCAGCAAAACGATTTCTCGCCGCAATTTTCGGTGAAACACCTCTTGAAAGACCTGCGGCTCGCTTCACGAATGAACGGTTGTCAGGATTTTCCGGTCCTAGATACGATGCGCGAACAGCTCGCCGGGGCCGAGCGCGCCGGCTTCGGAAACGAGGATTTTTCGGCGGTTATTAAACTTCTCAAAAAATCGTGATTTACGTCGGCGCGCCCCTCCCAGCGACGCGCCGGTTTGACCCCCGCAGTGGAGGGCGCATTTTAGGTGGCATGAGTGAATTCGTTTCCACCGCTGCGCTCACCGACGCTCGCAAGACGTTCGAACGGCTTCGCGCAGCCATGCGAGAAACGATCAAGGGCAAGGATGAGGTCGTTGAAATGGTCCTGATCTGCCTGGCGGCCGGCGGGCATCTGCTGGTTGAAGATTTGCCCGGCGTCGGCAAAACCACGTTAGCGTACTCGCTCGCACGGTCGATGGATTGCGCCTTCTCGCGGATTCAATTCACGAGTGACCTGCTGCCGAGCGATGTGACGGGGGTTTCGATTTACGATGACGCCGCAAAAGCCTTTGTGTTCAAGCGCGGCCCGATTTTCGCCAACATCGTCCTCGCGGATGAAATCAATCGGGCCACGCCGAAAACGCAGTCGGCTTTGCTTGAAGTGATGGATCGTGCGCGCGTTACGGTGGATGGAGTTCCCCACGCGGTCGGTTCGCCGTTCTTGGTTTTTGCGACCCAGAATCCGGTGGATTACGAGGGCACTTTTCCGCTGCCGGAAAGCCAGATGGATCGTTTTCTCATGCGGCTGCACATCGGGTATCCACAAGTTGGTGACGAAATGGAAATCCTTCGTTCCGCGCGCATCGGCTATGACGCGATCCAGATGCGCGCCGTCGCGACTTCGGCGGAAATCTTAGCTGCGCAAGCGCTCGTCTCCCAGGTCTATATCGAAGAATCCGTGCTGGAATATCTTTTGAAGATTGTGACCGCAACGCGCACGGAGAGCGAATTTCGCGCCGGCATCAGCGTGCGCGGTGGACTCGCGCTACGACAGGCTGCCCAGGCGCGCGCACTCTTGCTGGGACGCGATTTCGTGCTGCCGGATGATATCCAAGAATTGGTCAGCCCTGTGTTTGGGCATCGCCTTGGGCTGGCGCGGGGAAGTTTCGATCCCCGAGAAGAGCGACCAGCGGTGGTGAGCGCGCTTAAACGGATCGTCGGCGCGATCGCGATTCCGAACTGACCTGCCGTATCGAATTTGCCACTACGATGGCTGCGCCGATACTCAATTCCGGTCAGGCGTGGCAGAGTGGTGGCGGTCCGGCGCGCCGCTGGTTTTCTTGGCGGCGGATTTTCTGGATGATGGTTTTTCCGCCTTCTGGCCAACGTACTGGCCTGACCACCGCGGGAGCGATGCTGATCCTTTTCTCGGTGGCGATTGGCGTGGCCGCTTACAATTCGTCGAATAATATTTTGTTTCTCACGCTTTCTTTGCTGCTCGGATGTCTGATTCTTAGCGGTGTCCTTTCGTGGTTGAATTTCCGGGGATTGCGGTGGCGCCTGGAAATCGAACCGCCTTTGCGGGTCGGCGTTGAACACACCGTCGCGCTGGCGGTGCGCAACGACAAGCGCTGGCTGCCGACGTACAGCATGGCGTTCGAGCTGGAGCTTGCCAAAAACGAAGTGGCTCTGCCGGTCGCGCTGGCGGGACGGTTGGACGCGAGGCACGATGCGCGGCTCATCGCATCGGTTAGGCCGGTTCGTCGAGGCGGGGACGAGCTGCGGTTGATCGGCGTAAGTTCGGCTTTCCCATTTGGTTTTTTGCGGAAAACGCTGCCGGCTTTTGCTGCGCGCGCGGTGATCGTCTGGCCGGCGGTGATTGATTATCGTCGGATCAATTCCGCTTGGTGGGAGCGTTCGTCGCTCGGCGAAACGCAGCGCCGTCTGGGCCAAAGTGGCGATTTGCTGTCGCTGCGCCGCTATCAGGCCGGCGATTCGGTGCGGCAAATTCACTGGAAGGCCACCGCGCGGGTCCGACAATTTATGGTCCGCCAAAACGCGGCCGAATCCGGGGAAAGCTTTTCGCTCTGGGTGGATATTTCCAAAACGCACTGGGGCGACCGCGAACAATTTGAACTGCTCTGCTCGTTTGCGGCGTCTTTGACGGAAGACTTGTTTAAACTGGGCCGCCTGCGCGCAGCGGCAGTAGGCGACGATGCTTGGCGCCCGACTCATCAATCGCGCGATGTCGAATTTTTCTTGGATCGTTTGGCGCTCGCCCAACCCGCTTCGAACGAGAAAGCGCGTCCCGTATCCAAGGAACTGGTACCGCAGCAACCGCGCGGCGATCGAGCGCGGCTGCGCAATGTAATCGCATTCCGGCCGGAGGGAACTCGCGGCGTGTCCGCATACGTCAATGGCGAAAGAACGGCCACAACTTAGCCTGGACGAACTCCATCGCCTGCGCTGGGGACTAGGTGGCGTGCTCGCGCTGGTGGCGATTTGGTCGATCGCGTTTCTCGAGGTCAACGCTTGGGCGATGATCTTCACCTCGACAGTCGCGATCGCCTTGACTTTGTGGAAAACGGACTGGCCTGCGTATTTTTCGCGCTGGGTCAACCGCCTGGCCTTCCCCGCCGCGGTGACGTTTTTCATCGTCGATTTTTATGTATTCAGCGAGTTGTTACCGGCCTTTGTGCGCCTGGGCATCTTGCTCGTCGCATTCCGAGCCTGCACCTACCGTCAGCGACGCGATGATCTGCAGCTGATCTTGGTGGCATTGCTGCTCGTGATCACGACAGGCGTGCTCACGGTCTCGATCGCTTTTGCCGCGCAGATTATTTTAACGGCCGGCCTCGCGCTTTCGCTTCTACTCACGCGGACGCTGCTGGATGCGAACGAAAGCGCGACGGGACGGGCAGCGGCGGGGGTGACGGTTACCGGTCGCGCGCCCAACTGGACCCAGTTAAGTTGGCGCGAGTTAGTGGCGCGGTTGTGGGTGGTCAGCGATTGGCGCGTGGGAGTGGCCGCCGGAGTATTATTTGTGGCCCTGGTCGCATTTTCGGGTGCGTTGTTTTTGGCGATCCCGCGGTATCAACTGGAAAACAGTTTGTTTCTCGATCGCTGGATGAACAAGAAGAGCGTGACCGGCTTTTCGGATACGCTTCATTTCGGCGATGTTAGTGATATTGAAAAGGACGATAGCGTCGCGTTTCGCGTAGAAGTTTCCGACGTCGCGCGCTTACCGGCAGAGTTGTATTGGCGGATGATCGTGCTCGACGAGTATCACGACCGCGCATTCCGTCTTTCAACCTACGAACGAGATCATTCGTTCAGTCGAGAAATCATTTTTAGTCGAATCGAGTCGGTCGGGTTTCCGATTCGTGCCAATAACGTCAGCTGGACATTTTACATCGAGCCTGGAGTCAGCCGATTCTTACCCTTAACCGGCGGGTTCATGCGGCTGACGTTCACTGAGCCGCAGAGTTTTCAAGTGAGCAAACCTTTGCGGATCGTTGCACTTGCACGCGATCCGTCGACGATGAAGGCGTACCGTGTTGATAACATGGATACAACAGGGACGCTGCAAACTCGCCGCGCGATCGTGGATCCGAGCTTGCTGCGACTGATCGCGCCGCCGCCCACAGTGGAATTGCCCTTCGACGATGCACAACGTGACCGGTGGTCAGCCAGCGTGCGCGAGATCGATCCTGATCACACGATGACCGCTGCGCAGTTTAGCGCCGCGGCAATCAAATGGCTGCACCATCGGCACAATTATTCGCTGCACAGTGTGATTCCCGGAGGAGCAGAAGAACCTTTGTTGCGCTGGGTACTGTCGAATCAGCCGGGGCACTGCGAGTTGTTTGCCGGCGCCTTTACGATGCTCGCGCGCGCGGAAGGATTTCCCTGCCGCGTCGTAGCCGGCTTTTTGGGCGGCGAGTGGAATGGCGACTATTTGATCGTTCGAAATTCGCATGCGCACGCGTGGTGCGAGCTGCTCGACAGCGCGGGCAACTGGGTGCGCGTCGATCCGACGGCGGCTTCGACCAATCAAAGCGGCGCGTCAGTGGATCCGGTGAGCGATTTCGATGGGCGCGCGCTCGCCGCCCAGGGGTGGTCAGCGCAGTGGGATCGTTTGCGCATGCTCTGGTACCGGCACATCGTTAACTTCGATCAACAAGATCAAATCGCGCTGGTGAAAACGTTGCAGGGCACGACCGATACGTCGGTGCACCGCTTGCAGGTGGAAATTCAGCGCCTGCGGGAATTTTGGCGGCAAGTGTTGCGCGGCCCATGGAATTGGGCGCGCTGGCGCGCGGCAACTGAAGGACTCGGTGTGATCGGATTGACCATCTGGTTGGTTTACCGCCTGACCCACGCGGTCAGCACGAGTGGATGGGCATGGCGTCGTCGCAAAGCCGATCCGATTCGGGCGGAAGCGGGACGCTGGCTGGCGAAGTTAGCGCGAAAGGAAATCGAGCCGAAGAGGTCCGCGCCGAGCTGCGCTTCGAGCGAAAAAGGCAATGCCGCCGCGTATCCAGAAATCCACGACGCGTTGATTAGAATCCGCTTCGCCCGACGAGAAACCTGGCCGGATATTGCAGCTACTTTCCGCAATGCGCGGAAAATCGTTAAACGAAGCAGAAATCGACGGGTCGGGTGAGGGGCAATAACACGGGGATTTGCGTCGGCAGTTCTGCATTCGAGAGTCGTCTCACCAACCCCATCGGGTGCTTCGTCACGGTCCTGCCACCGTTGCGGAAATTTTCGGCGCGGGGCCGCGATTGGTTTTCCCCCACCAGGCTTTCAACACGTCATACGCGATCGGCACGGCGTAGCGGCCCCCTCCGGTTTCTTCGCCGGGAGTGTCGCCTTCGACCATGATCGCGAGAGCGACTTTTGGATTTTCGATCGGCGCGAAACAAATGAACCACGCGAGGTCGATCGTGCCCTTTGGAGAAGGCGCCTGCGCGGTGCCGGTCTTACCTGCTATGCGCAAGCCCTCGATCGCACCGCGCGGATCATGCGTGATCAACTTTCCCGTGCCCGTATTCGTGCACTGCTCCATCCCTTCCACGATCGCGGCGTAGTTCTCCACCGAGAGGCCGATCGGTTCCGTGTGCAAACGCGCGCGCTGGCCATCGTGTTGCAAAGTCGGCGGCGTGCTTACCTCGCGGCGCGCGAACGACGCGACGAACGAGGCCATTTGTAGTGGGGAAACCAATACATACCCTTGCCCGATCGCGAAATTCGCGGTGTCGCCCGGCTGCCACGATTCGTGATGCGTGCGCATTTTCCAAGCGGGGTCAGGCACGACGGTCGCATTTGTTTCATAGGGCAATTCGATGCCGGTTTTGCGACCGAAACCAAAGCGCCGCGCTTCATCGGCGATCGCTTCGGGACCAATATCCAGTCCGTGCGCGTAGAAAAAAACGTTGCAGCTTTTCTCGATTGCCACCGCCAGGTCGATTTCACCGTGGGCGTGATGGTCGTGACAAGGGAAGCTGTGGTTGCCGACGAGATAAAATCCCGGGCAATCAATCGTGCTGTCCTCATTTAGTTTGCCGCTTTGCATGCCGGCGACACTCACGAGAATTTTGAAGGACGAGCCGGGGGCGTACGCGCCTTGGACCGCACGGTTTAGCCAAGCGCCGCGCTCCTCGATGTTCTTGGCCGCATCGGTTTTTAAGTGGGGCGAGGTGTCGTTCAAATCGTAGTCTGGCTTGCTCGCGAGCACGAGGACTTCGCCGGTGGCGACGTCCATCATCACCGTCGCACAATTCATTTCCGTCTCTTCCATCGCGTTCTCGGCCACCTGCTGCAGATCGATATCAAGGCTCGTGGTTAGATTTTTTCCGGGCACCGGCAATCGTCGCGACAAGGGCGGTTCGATCCGAAAGCCCTGGGGATCTACTTGGTAAATAGATCCGCCTGTTTCGCCCTGCAGGATGCTCTCGAAACTTTTTTCCAAGCCGGCTTTTCCCTCGGTCCCACGCATTTTGAAAGTGGTCAATTCTGCGCCAGGAAAATCTTCCGCCACATTAATATCTTCATTTCCCGTAACATAACCGAGGGTATGAGCCGCGGCCGATTTGTACGGATACGTGCGCGTGCTCGAAGCGTAGACTTGCAGCGGCGACTGCACGGGAAGCTGCTCCACGAGTTTTGCATATTCTTCCGCGGACAAGTCATCCAACAATATATAAGGGAGCAGAAGATGTTCGCTGAAGTGGCGGCTGAGAAGGGTCGCATCGACTTTCTCGTTTCGGTCCAGCGCGCGATTTACCAGATCGAGATAGTGCTGGACGACATTGTAGCGCGCGATCGATTCGAGCTGCGGTGCGTTTGGAATATCTTTGTCTTCGAGGTCGCGGTAGTTTTTTCGCACGAGCAGATATTCCCGCCGAAATTCTTTGCGCAACTCATCGAGGTACAGCGTCACGGCGAAGCGTGGACGGTTGCCCACCAAGAGGCGACCTTCGCGGTCGTAGATATTTCCGCGCGGCCCAGGAATGAGGATGCGCCGCTGCGTTTGCTGGCGCTCTTGCTCGTGGTAATTATTGGCGCGAAAAAGTTGCTGGTACGCGAGTCCGCTTACCAGCACCACGATGGCGACGGCAATCGCCGGATAAAACAGCATCAGCCGCGGATCGTAGCCCTTGTGGGTTTCGACTAACGTAGTGCGTTCAACCGGACTTTCAGCCATGGCAGCTTAGTGGAAGTTGCGCGCTTCTCTTCGCAGAGCGACGCCGCAAAACACGAGCAAATGCTCCTGCATCGCGAAATACCAAGGGCCGAGCAGAATTACCGCGCAAAATGAGACTAGCGAATCGACGCTCAGCCGCGGCCAAAGCTCCCACAGTGCGGGGTTGCGATGCAGAAGGCCGGCCGTGAGCGCGACGATCAATCCGAGATTCGCAATCACCGCGACGAGCAAACCCACCAGCGTGTCCTCGCGCGCGAGACGGCTGCGCAGCGAGTGAATGATCGCATGCGCGAAAAGGAACAACAGCGCGTGCAGACCGAATGGCACCGGCGAGGCCGCGTCAAACCAGAGCCCGGTCAGCAGTAACGTCCGGTACCCCTCGCGTGGCGCTAATCGCAACGACGCAAACGCGACGCAAAGTCCGCCAGCGAAAAGAGAAACGTCCCACGCACCAAGGTAGTGATTCACTTGAGCCACGAGGGCCCACAAAAGCACATTTCCCGACAAGACGATCAGCGGCGCTTTCACGTATTCAATTCTCCATTACGGCGGACTGATCGGCACCAGCACGGCCACTTCGGTGATGGAAAGAAGCCGCGGGTCCAGGTCGACTTCGCCGCTCTGAAAAAGGCCATCGCCGCCGCGCTCGAGTTTGACAATTTCTCCTAAGTTCAGGCCCGCCGGGAAAATTCCGCCGAGACCGGAAGTCACCAAACGTTTCGGCAAAGTCCGATTGGCCACGACTTCGAGCGGCACAAATTCCACGATACCCTTGGCGGGTCCGAACGATGGATTGATGCCTCCTTGAAAACTGATTGGGCGTGCATCGCCTTCCAGCGTGGCCGCGATCCGCACACCTGGGCTGCTGACTAATTCGACGACCGAGGTATACTCACCGACCTCGACCACGCGACCGACCACGCCGCCTACAAAAATCACCGGCGCGCCGACGGGGATGTGGTAATTGCTGCCTTTGCGAATCACGAGCCGTTGCCACCACGCGGAAAAATCCCGCCGCACCACGCGCGCGGCCTCGGTGCGATATTCCGGGTACGACGGTAAGCGCAGTAGGTCTTCCAGCCGGTTGACGCGATTTTGCATCGAGGCGTATTCCCGGAGCTGCGTTTCATACTGGGCGTTTAAGTTGGAAAGATTTTTTCCCGCCTCGATCAGTTCGTTTTTCGAATGCGTGCGGAGTGCCCAGTAGTCCTGCACATCGCGAATCGTGCCGCCGAAGACGTCGATCGGCGCTTGAAACTCAAAGAAGCTAGCGCGCAAGAAATGCTTGATCACCGTCGGCACGAACAGCCACGCGAGGAAGGCGATCCCGAGGGTAAGAAATGGCCGGGCTTGGTCGAAGCGTTTAGAAAGCACGAGATCCCTCCATACGAAGGGAAGCGCCGTGGGGGTCAAAGGAAACTTGTTGGGGGAAATTTACGATGCCCGCTTGGGCAGAACGGCCCAAAGATTTTTTGACCAAGCCGGAGTAGCCTACGCCATGAAACCGATGCCTGCCTCCAAGCCAGAAACTCTTATCAACGACGACGACAGTTCTCTCCCACTGCAGCACACCGGAGAGCAACCTTTCCGTCGGCCACCGGAGGACGAACCAGAACGTGTGGGGGAGGGTGAGCTCGACATTGGTGCACCCGAGAATGACCGGACCCTGCACGAGCGCGCCTGGGAAGGCGAAGAAGACGAAGACGCCGTCGGACCGGACGAAGAGAACGATTGAAGAAGTGCGCTGTGCTTACACCACCACAGTCTTCGGCCCTGGTTTCGGGAAACGCCGGTTCCTTCGGCGGTAGCCTGCTCGAATCGGTACGCGCACCAGAAAATGATAAATCCCGAGAAACAAAAACAAACCGACGAGCGCGTAGACCAGTCCTTGTAGAGTCACCGGAACGGCAGGCCGGAAAATTTCCCAAGTTTTGCGGGCGATCTGCGTGTCCATGTGAGTGAGAAACACGAAGGGCTGTTTCCAGGGAGGGGCGTTGGCGATGAGCGCTTGATCCGTTTGGAGATCGTGCCAGCGCGTGACCGTGTCGCTCATCACGTGGCCAAGCCGGCTCACGGTCGCGTCGGCGTTTGAACTCGTTTGCGTGATCAGCTGATCAAGCGTTTCATTCGACTGCGTCGCGACGGTGCGGTATTGTTCAACCTGTCGGCCCGCTTCGTCAACGTGGCCGCCGAGGCGTTGCAGATACTGTTGAATAAACTCCGGTGTCTGAGAGAAACCCACTGCTCCGCAGACACAGATCAAACGGTCGATCAGACCGTCGCCGCTAGCGAGCAACGCATTTCGCAGGCCCATGCGCGCACCTTACGTGAAGCGAGCAGCTCGCACAAGTCGCGCGCGCTCAAAAAGCGCAGACACCTCAGATGTTTATTTTGCCGGAGCGGCCGACTTACTCGCGTCCGCCTTGGCCTGTTGGTCGGCTTTAATCTTTGCCATCGCTTTCTCCAACGCCGCCTTCGTGGCGCTGATCGTGCGAGTCATTTTTTCAACGGTTTGGTCAATAGCGTCGTCGAGCGATGCAGTTGAGGTCGATCCCGAGAAACTGCCCATCGCGACTGGCGCGCGGTTGTGGGCATCGCTGACGTGGATCGCGAGGTAGACGATGTGGGTGGTGATGTCCCAGCTCCACTGGTCTTGAAAATCAACGACACCATCCGCGGCGGGAGGCAGCATCGTCATTGGACCGCTGGTGGCCTGAAAACCGTGGTCACGAAGCGATGCGGCGATGCGAGCCGCAATGCCGCGATTATCATCCAAATTTTCCTTCACGAAAAATACGTGATATCGCGCGATATCGGTGCCTGGCGTAACCGCGGCGCTATACGAACTGCAACCGGCGAAGATGAGAGGGACGAGAGCGAGGAGGAATAAGGCGGGGGCCAGTCTTTTCACGCAGCTAGCACAACGGCGCGGCATCGAGGAGCAAGCGATTTGTGCGCCCTGGCGAAGGTGGGGACGAACGCGGATCATGGGACGCCGCGGCTGCGTTCGCGAGGATGCGGAAGTGGGTTGTTGATCTACTGATGAGCGCGGTTAAATGATCAAAGTCCCTCTTGAGTCGTGCGAGTGATCTGGCCGTCGGCGCCCACCAGTTCGATCACGACGGACCGCGTGGACCGCGTGCGCTGCCCTTCGGCATGCGCGATCGTCACGTCAACCTTGTTGTCGCGACGTGACGCATGATAGGTGGTTAATAAGTAGTTGCCTTTCTGATACGCCCAGCCGTCGCCATCGTCCTCGTAAAGTTGGCCGCTCGCCTCACCTTGCTGGTCGAGATATACCACGAGAGTCAGCGGATCGAGCGATTTTTCGGTCGTGTTTTGCACCACCTTCCCCAATGGCACGATGCTTCCCGCACGGATGCGGATGCTGGGTTGGTTAACATCTTTTGCGTCGCCATCAACCAGACTGATTTCCCGCCAATTCTGCGCGGGCAAGCGTGGCTCGGTCGACCAGCGCGGCACGATGAGAAGATTTTCGCCCAACGTGAAACTGCCTTGTTCGGCACGCAAATCACGGTTCTGCGGATCGATGAAAAAATCGGGGCGCATCACGGGCAAACCGTCGTGGGTCGACTCTTGAAAAAGTGTATAGAGATACGGCAGGAGACGGTAGCGTCGATCGAGCGCCATGCGCGCCGTGGATTCGACGGCCGGACCGAAAGCCCACGGCTCTTTATTGTTCGAACCTTTTACTGCGTGGCCTCGACTAAAGGGATAAAATGCTCCCAGTCCGATCCAACGCGCCCACAAGTCCGCAGACGCGTTTTCCGCAAAACCGCCGATGTCGGGGCCGTTGAAGGGTTGGCCCGAAAGGCCAAGCGTGAGACTCATTGGAATGGACATTTCGAGGTGTTGTTCGCGCGACGCGTTGTCCCCAGTCCAGGTCGCGGCGTAGCGTTGACCGCCCAGAAAATTTGCGCGCGTGAGCACGAAGGGACGTTTTTCTGGCCGTGCTTTCAAAATGCCGTCGCGGGTCGCGCTCGCCATCAACATACCGTAAACGCTGTGATAGCGGCGATGCGGTCCGGGTGTAATCTCGCCGCCGCCGCGGTGGACGCTGTCTTCTGGGATCGTCCAATCAGGTGTGTCGAAATCAGCCGGTTCGTTCATGTCGTTCCAAACGCCATCGACGCCGCGCGCGATAAAATCGGTGTAGAGATTGGCCCACCACGAACGCGTTTCCGCGCGTGTGAAATCCGGATAGACCACCGGGCCGGGCCAAACTTTTCCTTCGAGCGTGCGGCCGTCGAAATCTTTGACCCACACATCGGCTTTCGTCCCGCTGTCATAGACGGTGTAGCCGGGATCGATTTTCACGCCGGGGTCGATCATCCAGACACTTTTAAAACCGTGGTCGTGCAAGTAGCGATTGAGACCGTTGGGATCGGGAAACTCGTCTTTGCGAAATGTGAAGATGCGGTACGCGTCCATGTAATCGATATCCATCCAGATGACGTCACAGGGGATTTTGCGGTCGCGGAAATTATCTGCGACCTCGCGCACGCGCGCGTCGGGGTCATAACTGTATCGACATTGCTGATACCCGAGCGACCACAGTGGCGGCAGATTAATATGGCCCGTGAGGTCGGCGAGTTCTCGGACCACGTCGGCAGGCGAGCTTCGTTCGATCACGATCACGGGAAAGGCCGGACCGACCGTGGTGAAAGAGATAGTGTCACCGCAGGTTAGCTCCGCTTTCCAGGTGGAATCGAAGATAACGCCGAAAGATGAGCCATCAGACCGCACGCCGAGGACCCAGGGATGCGATTGATAGAGTCGGTGGCCGTCGTCTTTCTCATAGGTGTAGTTGTCGGTGTTCCAGAGGCGGATAGTGGTGCCGTTGCGGCGTAAAGGGCCGGTGACTTCACCGCCGCCGTAGAGATCAACCTCAGGCCCGACGGTGAGAGTGGCACGAAAGCGCGGGCCGTCGCTGGTGAAGACAGGCTGGTCGCGCCAATTTTTTGGCAAAGGCGCTTGGATATGCGGCGCTTGCAGGAGCGCGAACGAATGCGGCAGATGATTGGCGTGCAGCCCCGCGGGTATAAAAATACTGACACCCTCGGCGATCACGCCTGAGGTCGAGAGATCAACGGGCTTAAAGTCAGTGCCAGGGATCCCAGTGGTTTGTGCGAGCAGGATTGCGCATGGGAAAACCGAGGTGAGCAGGAGAGTGCGCAGCGACGAGCGGACCAATGGAAGTAAGCGCATACGGCCGCACCTTGTGGCGAAACATTCGCGGGGCAACTGTTTTAGGCCGAGGGAAAACAAGCGAAATCCAGATTTCAGAAGATAGCCCCGCTGGCAGCGCGGACGTCTTGTCCGCTATCTATAAATGGCCACCCAAGGCGGCTGACCTAAAAAAATCGCGCAATCATGGTTTCAAAGAAATCCAATTTAAGCACGAGCTTCGCCTGGGTATTTTGGTTGGCGGACAAAATGTCCGCGCTCGCGGCGGGGGAAAATCCATTCCAGGCAAATGCGATTCCTTGTGGATCGCATCATTTCAACTCACCAACCGTAAGGATACCCCGTCAACGTCCCATAGCGATAGGGTCCGTAGCCCCCGTCGTATAATCCGTCATAACAATAAGGTAGGCCTTTGCCGCGGAATTGGCTGATTGCGACCGAGAGAGTAAAGTTGCCCGAAGGGTCTGTTTCATCTACCTCCGCAGTGCCACCGTAGAAGGAGCCTCGCTTGCTGCCGCCCACCGTGAGCGAAACTTCACCGTGCGTCTGCCACGGGCGTTTGAAGGATGCGACTGCGCCCGCATTGACCATCGGCGCTTCGCCGATCGGCGTCACTGAAAGGCGCGGCCGATAAGCGATTGCGTGCGCGACGTCGTCGTTGAGATGATTGAGCTGCTCGAAGGAAAGTTGATTGAGACCAAGCGTGGCCCGCTGCGCCTCGGTGCGGCGCGCACTAAACGAATTGGCGAAGGCGACCGTCTCACCTTGCTCAGCAAGAGTAATATCGTGAGCGACGGCGTTGTTCAACGCGTCGACTTGCGCAGGCGTGAGCTTATTAAGTCCATCCGCATTTTTCGCCCACGCCGGCAGAGCAGCCGTAAACGCTGTATCCGCCGCGCGAAGACAGCTGCCACCAGCCGCGGAGACCACCGCAGCAGCAACAACAAGGCGCAAAGAGGGGAGTTGCATGAAAGATGAGACGTTCAGCCGGGGTAAAGGGTTCCAAAAAAGCAGCAGCGGGAGTTTACAGTGTAGCCTCGGGTGCGCCAGCTCTTTTGCTACTCATGTTATCTCGCTGTGTATGAGGGATTGGCGACTAAGCCCTATCTGCTGACGCCGTCTGTTTCACGGTCCCGCGGGCGAATAAACTCGCCTGTCGGAGGCGGCGACAAGTCGCCGCACTCGTAGTCTCAAATTCCAAATTGTCCACGTCAGACGCGTGCTCGTGGATTATCTTTCGGCTGCATTCGGGTCGTAGTCCAAATATGGGCCGAGCCAGCGTTCGGCGTCGGCTAGGGTCATGGCTTTGCGCTGTGCGTATTCCGTGATTTGGTCGCGGGCAATTTTGCCCACGCCAAAATATTTCGAATCAGGATGATTGAAATACCAGCCGCTCACACTGCTCGCCGGCGTCATGGCGCAACTCTCGGTTAGGTGAATCCCGGCCGCCTCCTCCGCGCCGAGCAATTTAAACAAGATCGGTTTCTCCGTGTGGTCAGGACACGCAGGATAACCAGGCGCAGGACGGATGCCGCGGTATTTTTCGTGAATGATCTCGTCCATGGTGAGATTTTCAGTTTTTCCAAAACCGCACGCTTGGCGGGCTTTTTGGTGAAACATTTCGGCCATCGCTTCGGCCAAACGATCGCCGAGCGCCTGTGCCATGATCGCGGAGTAATCGTCGTTCTTCGCGCGAAACTCCGCCGCGAAGGTATCCACGCCGTGACCGGCCGTGACCGCGAAGCCACCAAGGTAGTCGATCCGCCCACTTTCTTTCGGAGCAATATAATCGGCGAGCGCGTGATTGAACTGATCGGCGGGTTTTTCGAGCTGCTGACGCAAGGTATGAAATGTAGTGACAACCGCACTACGTTCTTGGTCCGTGTAAACTTCGATGTCGTCACCGACGCGGTTTGCAGGCCAAAATCCGATCACGGCCTTGGCGGTAAACCGTTTTTCGCGCACGATGCGATCGAGCAGTTTTAGTCCGTCTTGATGCAGCTTGGTCGCCTCGACGCCGACGACGTCGTCTTTCAAAATATCCGGGAAGCGTCCGTGCAATTCCCACGCGCTGAAAAACGGACCCCAATCGATGAAGCGAACGATTTCGTCCAACGGCACGTCTGCGAAAATCCGCGTGCCTAAAAATTCCGGCTGCGGGATGTCTACGTGATTCCAGTTAAATTGCGGGGCGCGCGCGCGCGCGGTCGCCAGCGAGAGCAGCGGCTTGCGTGAACGGCGGGCCGCAAAATCTTCGCGCTGCCGTTCTTGTTTCGCTTTCGTCTCTGCGAGAAAATTTGGTTTCTGCTCGGGCGACAGCAGCGAACTGACCACGTTGACAACCCGAGAAGCATCGAGCACGTGCACCACTCCATGTGCGTATTCGGGCGCCACCTTCACTGCGGTGTGCGCGGGACTGGTGGTCGCTCCGCCGATCAACAGCGGCACGGTAAACCCTTCCCGTTTCATTTCTCGCGCAACGTGCACCATCTCGTCGAGCGAGGGCGTGATCAGTCCGGAAAGTCCAATCACATCGGCACCGATCCGTTTCGCTTCGCTGAGAATTTTATCTGACGACACCATCACGCCGAGATCGACGACCTCGTAATTATTACACGCGAGCACCACGCCGACGATGTTTTTGCCAATGTCGTGGACGTCGCCTTTGACCGTTGCGATGAGAAACTTCCCATTCGCGCGCGCCTGTCCGCCGGCGGCCACCATTTGGCGTTTTTCCTCTTCCATAAACGGCGTAAGGTAGGCGACGGCTTTCTTCATCACACGCGCCGATTTCACGACCTGCGGCAAAAACATTTTGCCCGCCCCGAAGAGATCGCCCACCACGCGCATACCATCCATCAAAGGCCCTTCGATCACTTGCAAAGGTCGACTGAAAAGTTTGCGCGCCTCTTCTGTATCCACTTCCACATACGCATCGATGCCTTTGACCAGCGAGTGGCTGAGGCGCTCTTGCACCGTTCCCTCGCGCCAAGAAAGGTCTTCCTTCAGCTCGGTCTTGGAAGCGCCGCCTTGCTGCGCTTTGAGCTCATCAGCGAGTTTAACCAACCGCTCTGTCCCGTCGGGTCGGCGATTAAGCAGAACGTCTTCAATCTTCTCGAGGAGATCCGCGGGAATTTCGTTGTAGTTGCCCAACATGCCTGCGTTGACGATGCCCATGTCCATGCCGGCTTTGATGGCGTGGAAAAGAAACGCGGCGTGCATCGCTTCACGCACGGGATTGTTGCCGCGAAACGAAAAGGAAACATTGGAAACGCCGCCCGAAATTTTTGCGTGCGGCAAAGTTTCTTTGATAATTTTCGCGGCCTCGAAAAAATCGACCGCGTAATTATTATGTTCGTCGATGCCCGTCGCGACCGTCAGAATGTTGGGATCGAAGATGATGTCTTCCGGTGGAAAACCGACTTGGTCGACCAACAGGTGGTAAGCCCGCGTGCAGATGCGCACTTTCTCGTCACGCGTGGCGGCTTGGCCTTGTTCGTCGAAGGCCATCACGACCGCGGCCGCGCCATAGCGGCGAATCAATTTCGCTCGGCGAAAAAATTCCGCTTCGCCATCTTTCAATGAGATCGAATTTACGATGCCTTTGCCTTGGACGCACTGTAGTCCCGCTTCCAATACACTCCACTTGGACGAGTCGAGCATCACCGGCACGCGCGAGATTTCTGGTTCGCTCGCGATCAAGTTGAGGAACTTGACCATGGTGGCTTCACCGTCGATCAGGCCTTCGTCGACGTTGATGTCGATTACGTTGGCGCCATTCTCGACTTGCTGACGCGCGATCGCCAGCGCCGCGTCCCAATCGCCCGCCTTGATTGCCTTCGCGAATTTTGGCGAGCCGGTGATGTTGGTGCGCTCGCCAATGACGAGAAACGAGGAAGCAGCTTGGGTCATGAAAAATTAAGCGACGAGAGGTTCGAGCCCGCTCAGACGCAGGGCGGCGTCGTGGGCCGGCACGAGGCGCGGCTTCACGCCTTTGACCGCCTGCGCAATTGCGGCAATGTGCGGGGGCGTTGATCCGCAGCAACCGCCGACCAGATTGACGAACCCATCGAGCGCGAATTCGCGCAGCACCGACGCCATGTCGGCCGGCGTTTCGTCGTAGCCACCGAAAGCATTGGGCAAACCTGCATTCGGATAACAGGTCACGAAACACTCCGCGACTTCGGCCAGATCTTTCAAGTAGGGACGCATTTGCCGGCCGCCGAGCGCGCAGTTAATGCCGACCGAAAATGGCTGGGCGTGGCGCACAGAATTATAGAAGGCGCGGATTGTTTGTCCCGAGAGCGTACGCCCTGAGGCGTCCGTGATGGTGACTGAAATCATTACAGGATAACGCACACCGATCTCGTCGAAAACACTTTCGATTGCAAAGAGCGCGGCCTTCGCGTTGAGCGTGTCGAAAATCGTTTCAACGAGCAGTGCGTCGACGCCGCATTCAATGAACGTGCGCACTTGCTGGGTATAGGCATCGACCACCTGTTTCCAGGTGACCGCACGATACTCGGGCCGATTCACATCGGGAGACATGGAAAGCGTGCGATTGAGCGGACCGATCGCGCCGGCGACGTAGCACTTGCGGCCAGGATGAGCAGCTTCGGTCGCACGCGCGGCGCGTTGGGCCACGGCGACCGCGGCACGGTTGATGTCGTCGACCAGGAATTCTGTCTTGTAGTCAGCTTGGCCAATCACGGTCGTACTGAAGGTGTTCGTTTCGACGATGTCGGCACCGCCTTCGAAATAGGCGCGGTGAATTTCCTCAACCACATCGGGCCTCGTCAAACAGAGCAGATCGTTGTTGCCCTTCAGATCGTGGGGATGACTCGTAAAGCGTTTTCCGCGGAAGTCCTTCTCCTGCAGATTATAAGTCTGAATCATCGAGCCCATCGCCCCGTCTAGCACCAAGATGCGTTCACCAAAAAGCTGCCGAAGCGCAGCGAAGGAAGGGGATTTTTTGAGAGGAGATTTAAAGCTCATATCGTCATATCAAGATATGTTGATATGTTTTTCTTGCAAGGATGAAGTTTCCATGATTCAACCGTTTTCGTCGCGACGCAAAGATCATTCTTTCCTTCGCGGCTTCGTGTTCTTTCCAACGCTTTTAGGAATTGGGGAATGCCGTGAAAATCGGCAGCAGTTGCGCTGCGGTAACGTACCACACTCTTTCACCGGGTTCGCGAAAACTCGGGCAAGCCAGTCGGTCTAAATAATCGGCGAAGGCGAAAGAGTGGTTCAGCGCTGTTCGAAGTTTTCTTAACGTACAAGGTGAGTCGTGACTCATTAAAAACGTTAAATAAATTCGGAGAGCGACGAGTGCGGAGTCCGAACACCCGGCCTGAAGGTGCTCACGTGCCAGCGCGATTGCGCGCGCTGATCGCGAAAACTTCATCGCAAAAAATGAAGCGTGAGAGCGTCGTCTTCTTTCAGAGGGCGGGTCAGCTCTTGCCTGAACTCTGATACCATGCCTGCCCACTTGCTGTCTCGCACGCCGAGACGGTTTTACTTGCTGGCGCTGACCTCGCCCGCACTTCTCCACGCCCAGCTGATTGCGCCGGACCCTGCCGGCGCGGCTGTTCAACTTGACCGCATCGTCATAGCCGCGACGCGTTCCCCGCAGGAAATCCGCACGATTCCCAGCAGCGTAATTTCCGTGCCGCTTGCGGATTTGGCCCAGGAGCAGATCGGCGATCTCCGCCTGGCGCTGACGCAGGAAGCCGGAGTTTTCGTTCTCAATACCGGCGCGTTTGGGAGCACCTCATCGGTCTCGATTCGCGGCGGTAATTCCTATCAAACACTGCTTGTCGTCGATGGCGTGCGCATGAACGATCGCTCGGCCGACTATGGAAATTTCCTCGGCGGCACTGATCTCGCGAACGTGGCGCATCTCGAAGTTTTGCGCGGTCCGCAGAGCACGCTTTACGGCAGTTCCGCAATGGGCGGCGTGATTTTGATCGATAGCATTGAAGGGCAGGGGACCCCGACGGGTGCTGTCGCCGTGACCGCGGGATCATTCGAAACCTGGAGCGCCTCCGCAGCCGCATCCGGCAGTGTAAATTCGCTCAGCTACAGCGGCTCCGTCAGTCGGTTCGCCACCGCTAATGATCGTGACTACAACGGTCTCCGCGAATGGAGCCTGGCGACGCGCGTCGCGTATCGCATCAATGCGAATGTCGAAATTGGTGCCACGTTCCGCGATCTCGATGGGCGTTACGAGGAGCCTGGTGCCACTTCGTTTGTCTCACCGGGAGCGGTTAATGCGCAGAACGAGTTGACCACCATCTTCGCTACCGTGAAAGCCGGAGACGATTTCATCTCGAAGCTCACGCTCGGGCTTCATCATCGCCTTTATGATTTCTCATCGAGTTACGGCGAATCGCCTTTGCGCAATGTGCGCGAAATTCTCGATTGGCAAAATACTTGGGAGATTTCGCCACAGCTTGAATTGGTCGGCGGAACGAATTTTGAGGAGAGTCGCTACACTGTCGATGGTGCGCGCTCTACGGACAAGCTCGGCGCCGGCTATTTGTCGGCGACCGCGCATCCGTTGAAACAAGTCACGCTCACCGCGGGACTGCGCTACGATGACTACAAGTCGGTGGGCGGCGCGACCACCTATCGTCTGGGCGCCGCGTGGAATCCCACGGTCGCGACCAAGCTTCACGCCACCTTCGGCACCGGCTTCAGCGCGCCCGGATCGGATGATCGCTACGGCGTTCCTTCATTCGGCCAGCTGCCCGATCCGACGATTCAACCGGAGAAATCCAACGGATGGGACGTCGGAATCAGCGAATCGTTTGATGGTGGCCGCGCCAACGTCGACGTCACGTATTTCAAAAACCAATACAGAAACCTGTTTGAATGGCAGTACGTGGACTACACGACCTTCACGGGTGAGACCGTCAATATCGCGCGCGCCACCACCTCGGGCGTGGAAGTCACCGCCGACACTCAGTTGACGCGCGCTTGGAAATTTCACGGCACCTATACCTATCTCGAGGCGACGGACGACACCCTGCACCAACGTCTCGGCCGGCGTCCGCGGCATGTCGCCGATGCCGACCTGATTCTCACGGTGACATCGGTTTGGGATTTCGGTGGTGGGATTCATTGGGTGTCCGACCAGGTCGATGGAGTGGGCGAATTGGCCGACTACACGACGGTGCGTTTTTTCACCAGCTACACGGTTCGTAAAAACTGGCTCCTGAAACTCCGCCTCGAAAACGCGTTTAATCGTCACTACGAAGAAGTCCGCGGTTATCCCGCGTTGCCCTTTGGAGCTTTCGGCAGCATTGAGTGGAAATTCTAACGTCCGATCTTACGCCATGAAATCATCAACGAGACGCAAGCACCGCCTTGCCGGACTTGATGGAGCCGCGTTCGTGAGAACGCGGGCGTTCGTCTTGCGGCGTAGAGGGCTCGTGTTTTCAGCGTCGCGGGTATGCCTTATCGTCTGGCTGGGTCTCCTTTCCGCGCCGGTCGCGTTCTCAGCGCTGGTGCGGGTGGTTTCGCAAACAGTTGGGAGCGACGAACTGCTGCTTGCAGTTGCTGGGCCTTCGCAGATCGCCGCACTCAGCCATCTCGCAACTGATCCGTCCTTTTCTGCTGTGGTGAACGAAGCGCAACCATATCCTCGCGTCGCGCTCGGCGGGGATGCGGAGAGCATTTTGAAGTTTTCTCCGACCATCGTGCTGTTCGCCAACTATAGTCGAAGCGAGTTGGTTGAACAAGTCCGCCGCGCGCACGTGCAGGTGATCGTGTTCGACCGTTACGCGACGCTCGACGACGCGTATGGGAATCTGCGTTTGCTTGCGCACGCGATCGGCACAGATGCAAAGGCGGACAAACTCATCGCTGACTGCAGGCGGCGCGTTGCCACGTTGGAAGCGAAGCTGCGAGGGGTGAAACCGGTGCGCGTGATTGCTCCGTCGATTTACGCGATGATTCCGGGTGACCAAACGACGTTTCAAGATTTGTGCGATCACGCGGGCGCGGAAAATCTCGCGGCGACGCTCGGGCATTTGCACGGCCACATGCCGCCTCCGAGCGAGCAATTATTGACCTGGCCCATCGAGCAAATTGTGGTGGCAGGTGACAACTTGGACGACGCGCTCGCTCCGTTTCGCAGTCTTCCGCCGTATTCACTGATGTCGGTGGTCCGCGAAAATCGCGCCGTGCTGATTGCGCCTTATCAAATCAGCTGCGTGAGCCAGCATCGCATCGATGGTTACGAACGCCTCGCGAAAGAATTGCACCCGGAGGTCTTTAAGTGATCCGGGTCCGCTCATGGCTTTTGCCGCTGGCGACGGTTGCCTTGGCGGTGTTGATTGTGGCATCGCTCTGCGTCGGCGATTTGCCGCTGAGTCCCGCGCGCGTGTGGTCCGGACTTTGGCACCATGACGAATTGGCGACGACGGTGCTTTGGCAAATTCGTTTGCCGCGCTTGCTCGTCGCAATACTGGTCGGTGCAGCTCTCTCCTCGAGCGGACTGGTCATGCAGGCTTATTTTCGCAACGGCCTCGCGAGCCCGGGCCTGCTCGGCGTGAGCAGCGGAGGCGCGGCCGGCGCGGTTATCGCGATCGCAAGCGGATGGTCGGCGGTATCCTTGGCGATTTTGCCGGCGGCATCAATTGTCGGTGCATTCGCCGCCACCGGCGCAGTTTTGGTTTTAGCAAGGCGCGGTGCATCGACGGAGCGGCTTCTGCTCGCCGGTATCGCGCTGAACGCGCTTCTCGGCGCGATCACGAGCTACGTACTGACGAGTTATACGCTGACCTATGAGCGCAACGCGCAGATTCTGTTTTGGCTCATGGGTGGGCTGGAAGATCGCACCTGGGAACACGTTTGGATGACGCTGCCGGTTGTAGTGGCAGCGGCACTACTGTGGCCGTTGGGTCGTCCGATGGACTTGGTCAGCCTGGGCAGCGAAGAAGCGCAGAGCCTTGGCGTGGACGTGCGTCGACTGCACCGGCGGCTGCTCTTGCTCTCAACGGTGTTGACCGCACTGGCCACGGCGGTGGCGGGTGCGGTGGGGTTCGTCGGTTTAATCGTGCCGCACTTTTTCAGACTGCTCGTCGGGCCCGAACATAAACGGTTAGTCCCGCTCACGCTGATCGGTGGCGCAGGCTTCGTGCTCGCTTGCGATCTGGTGGCGCGAACTGTCGGCCACATGCGGCTGGGAATTGTGACTGCGTTGATTGGCGGACCTTTCTTTCTCTGGTTGCTGCGCCGCGAACGATGAACGCTCTAGAAATCAAAAACGCGCATGTGCTGGCACGCTTGGACAACGTTAGCGTGGCGCTCGGCGCAGGCCGAGTCGTTGGCCTGATCGGACCGAATGGTTCCGGCAAGTCCACCTTGCTCCAAGTCGCGGCTGGACTCCTGCCGGCCGGCGGAGCCGAGGTTTTATGGTCCGGGCGCAGGCTTTCCGAAATTCCGGTGATCGAGCGCGCGCGTTATCTGACCTGGATCCCGCAAGAAGCGCGTTTCGAATTCGGTTTCACGGTGCGATCCGTTGTGGCGCAAGGACGTTTCGCTCATGGTGACGACGACCGGGGCATCGATGACGCGCTTCGCCGCCTCGATTTGTGGGCGCTGCGCGATCGACCCGTGAACCACCTTTCCGGCGGTGAGCGTCAACGCGTCTTGCTGGCGCGCGCTTTGGTGACCGATGCGAAACTGCAGTTGTGGGACGAGCCGCTGGCTCAGCTCGATCCGCGCCATGGTCTCGAGGTGCTGTCGCTCGCGCGCGAGTTGGCGAGCACGGGGCGAACGATTTGGTTTTCTCTTCACGACCTGAGGTTGGCGCATCGGCTCGATGAACTCATTTTGCTGCAGGATGGCCGCCTGCGCGCTGCCGGTGTTCCCGGTGCGGTGCTCACGGCCGATACCGCGGCTAATGTATTCGGTATTCGGTTACGTCCGGCCGAGGGCTTCGATTTGGAAATCAACTAATATGAGCACATCCCCGGAATCGTCGCCACTTACGAACCAAGAACCGTCGTCGCTGCCCGCACGAGGAGAGGTGCAGCAAATGGGAACCGACGAAGCGCACCGCGTTGCCATGCGGGCGCTGCAAGAGGACATGCATTCGAAGATGCGAGCAACGCGGGAAAAACGCGGATTGATCATTGTTCACACCGGAAACGGCAAAGGCAAAACGACAGCAGCGTTTGGTCTATTAACGCGCATGCTGAGCCACGGTCGGAGTTGCGCAGTGATTCAGTTTATCAAGAGCGGACACGATGCCGTTGAAAAACTTCTCCGCGGCCCGCTGCTCGAGTGGCACCGGGTCGGCGAAGGATTTACCTGGGATACGCAGAATCGTGAACTCGATATCGCGAGTTGCCGCGAAGGCTGGCGGCTGGCGCTAGGGTATCTGCAGTCACAGCAAATTGATCTAGTGGTGCTCGACGAACTGAACGTCGTGCTCAGTTACAATTATCTTTCAAAAGAAGACGTGCTCGCGGGTCTGCGCGGAAAACGCGCTGATCAGCATGTCGTCGTGACCGGCCGAAACGCGCCTGACGAGTTGATCGCAGTCGCTGATCTGGTGACAGAAATGCGCGAAGTGAAGCATCCGTTCAAAGAAGGCGTGCGAGCACAAATCGGAATCGAATTGTGAACTGCGTTATCCGAAATGCCCGCGTTTCAAAGGTCCGGTCCAGTGCGGGGGGTGAGTGCGTGCAGGGCGCTTCGCCTGCCGATAGCTAGCGCTGCGACTGACCTGCGGATCCCTTTGGTCACGACAACTGCTGTCGTCACGATTTTATGGTTACATCCAACGCTGTCGGTCCCTTGATATACTTGACGGGTCCCGTACGCAGTGGGAAAAGCCGTCGGGCCATCGCGCTGGCGGAAGCTTGGCCGATGCCGGCGGCGCGACGTAGCGAGATAGTTTTTGTGGCGACATATCGTCCCGCCACGGCAGACGCAGACTCATCTGCGCAGGTGGGCTCGAGAGACGCCGAGATGGACGCGCGAGTGGCACGACACCGGGCTGAACGGCCTTCTGCATGGCGGACATTAGAAGCACCCGCAAAAATCGCGGAAAGCGTGTCGGCGCTTTCACCTCAGGCGAGGGGCGTGATTGTGGATTGTCTGACCCTTTGGATTTCGGATCGCTTAGACCAGGATGATGCGTCGATCCTCCGCGATTGGAAAAACGAGCTCGCTGGTCTGAAGCAGCTGGGTGTGCCCGTGATCGTGGTGGGAAACGAAGTCGGCTGGAGTCTCGTTCCGGCAGACCCATTGATGCGGCGGTTTCGCGACCTAACCGGTCTGCTGAGTCAAATAACGGCCGCCGCTTCCGAGCGCGCGTCGTTAATGGTAGCGGGGTATGAAATAATCCTGAAGGGAAATTAATCTATGTCGTGGTCTGCTCCTGAAATTCCGTCGGTCTCGAACGAATTGGCCGCCGCTCTAGCGGTATCGATTGATCAAAAAACAAAACCCCTCGGATCACTCGGCCGGCTGGAAACGCTGGCGCTGCAGATAGGCGTGATTCAAAATACCCTTCGCCCCGAACTTCGTGCTCCGGCGATCCTTGTCTTTGCCGGCGATCACGGTTTGGCCGTGGAAGGTGTGAGTCCTTATCCACAAGACGTGACCGCGCAGATGGTGCTCAACTTTTTGCGCGGAGGCGCGGCGATTTCAGTTTTTGCACGGCAGCACCGACTGGCCTTGCATGTGATCGATGCGGGCGTAGCCTCGTCTGCGCTGTTTGACGCGACTGATCCGGCGCGAGCGGTCGGCACGCACTTTCATATCGGTTGGCGTGTGCGTGGGGGGACACACAACTCGTTGGTTGAATCTGCCATGACGCAAAGGGAGCTCAACTCAGCATTGTGTGCGGGAGAGCAGATCGTCGAAAACCTTCACAGCGGCGGAACCAACGTCGCGCTATTGGGTGAAATGGGAATTGGCAACACGTCGGCCGCGGCGCTCTTGATGAGTTCCCTATTGGATGAACCGGTGGCAAATTGCGTTGGCCGCGGCGCCGGGCACGACGATGCGGGCTTGTCAAAAAAAGTCTCGATCCTTGCGCGCGTGCAAGCGCGTCACGCGTCCACGCTCGCTCAAGCGCAGGAACACGAGCGCGCGCTTCTCGCGCTGAAGTGCTTTGGTGGATACGAGATCGCGATGATGGTTGGCGCGATTTTGCGCGCCGCCGCGCTGCGCATGGTTATTGTGAATGACGGATTTATTACTACGGCAGCGGTCGCAGTCGCGGCGGAAATCGATCGTAACGTTTTGGCGTACGTCGTGAGCGCGCATGAATCGGCCGAGTCCGCGCATGCTCGCTGGCTGAAAAGCCTCGGACTCGTTCCGCTGCTGAGTCTCGGATTGCGGCTAGGCGAAGGATCGGGCGCGGCGCTCGCCTGGCCTTTGTTGCAATCGGCGGTAGGATTTCTCAATGAAATGGCCACCTTCGCTTCGGCGGGAGTTAGTGAGGCATGAAGAGGGCCGCGCGAGAATTGCGAACAGCGAGGGAAGCGGTGCGATTCTTCACGCGCTGGCCTTTGCCGAGCGCGGCGGCCTTTCCGGAGGAGATTCGTTGGTCGATGACCTATTTCCCGCTGATTGGATGGTTGGCGGGCGGAGCTGGCGC
>FTDT01000027.1_pt1 | contig 35444 bp, 30 predicted proteins | sample 1640021 | NCBI WGS metagenome assembly FTDT01 (sample SAMEA3914869, study PRJEB12502) | metagenome | biome: forest; material: soil | place: USA | collected 2012-03-12 | depth 0.1 m | reverse complement strand
GACCAGCGCGATTTTTTCCGTGCCGATCGTTAAGAGATGTTTCGCGTCAAGCAATCGCACGGTCAGAAGGGTCCACGCTAGTCCCGCAAAAATCGCCAGTACCAGGAGCGGCATCAGTTGATCCCACGATCGATCGTGGGTAATCGCGCTCATCACGGGAAAAACAAACGCGACCAGAATGAGCAGAGCGCCGCCCAATCCGAGAAGCTGTAATTCCAAGCGGTGTGCGCCCAACCTTCCCTGCAAACGCTGAACTGTGCCCAACACAAACATGACTGCGCTCAGCACCCCGGCCACAATGGGCGCTACCATCATCGTTCCAAAAATGGGATGGATCAGCGGCAGCGGTTCCCGATGAAAAACTCGCCAGATCACCCACGCGCCCCAAAAAACCGGAAACAGCCACCAAATCTTAATTCCTTTGAGTCGTTCGCGCAGCGTGTGCTCCGGGAACAGGATTGTCTCCCGCAAGAGCACCAAAAAAACCGGGAGAAATCCGGCCATAAACCAGGCGCCGCGCAACCAGAGCGGCGTCGTCGAGACGGTGAAGTCACAATGCCAAAACAGCATCCACAGCGCGACATAGACCGAGCCGCCTGCTAGGGCCTGATTCTGCGGCCGCTTAAAGTGACTCCATAACGCGGCAGTACCCACAGCCAAAGCCCCAACGGAAGCGCAAAGCGCAGTGCTCAAAGTCATAAAAAAACGCCTTCAGCGGTGACCGCCGAAAGAAGGACCACCGCGTGGTCAGCCCCATCACTTCACTTCCGAGAAATCGGAAAGGCGATCAGGATTTTTGTCCCTTTGGCCTTCGCAGATTCTAACTTCATGGTTGCGCCATGTGCGGCCAACAAATGCCGGCAAATTCCAAGGCCGAGTCCAGTGCCATTAGCCTTCGTCGTAAATCCGCCCTTCATCGCTTTGCGCGCTGTCTCTTCATCCATGCCCTCGCCGTTGTCGGCGATCTGCAGCGTCACGTGATCGGCGTTCAATCCAAAAGTGATGCCCACGCGGCTCGCGCCCGACTCAATGGCATTCTTCAATAAATTTTGGAGCACGCGCGTCAGCTCGAAGTGTGATCCGTTGATCCTGGCTTGTCCGACACCCGCCAAAGCGATCACGGGGTTATTGAAAAAGATTACTTCTTTCACCGACCGAACGAGTGCGACGAGATCGATAAAATCGTACTCCGCTGTTTTCCGACTCGTTTGTTTCCAATTTTCCGCGAGGTGGTGACAATATTCCGCCGCGCGGCTGACAACGTCGGCGTAGTTAAGAAAATTTCGCGCGTGCTCGGGTTCGCGCCGCGCCATTTTTTTCGCCTCTTGGACCAACAAATCCGCGTAGCCGATGACGACGGTGAGCGGATTAGCGAGATCGTGAACAAGCTCAACGGCGGCGCGCGCCTGCCAAATATGCGGCTCCTTCGCCTCGATCTCGCGCTTGAGCGTCGCGTTCATCACTTCCATTTCCGCGGTCAGGCGGGCTTGGTGACGGCGAACTTGCGCGGCTTGCGATTGAAGCCGCACCGTCTCCATCAGCTCGGAAATGTCCGGCGGTTTGCGCAGATATTGGTTTGCTCCATACACCATCGACTGCTGCGCAGTCTGGAGCGTCCCATAGCCCGTTAGCATCACGACGGAAATTTCTCGATCATGCTGGCGGATCGCTTCGAGCGCGCGAATCCCATCCATCTCCGGCATGCGAATATCTAAAATCACCACCGAAAACGGGCGCTCACGAAGTCGTTGCAAACCTTCCAACGCTCTTGATGCCGTCACAACGTCGAACTCCGACGAAAGCGTGTAGGCAATCGATTCCCGAGGACCGTACTCGTCATCAATGACCAAAACGAGTGGCCGATCGCTCACTTCCACTAACGGAGGAGAGGAATCCGGAAACATGGGGCGTCAGTTTACATGAGACACAGAGGCTCGGAGAGGGAGCCAGCAAAAAGCATGCAAGCGTATTGGGGTTCGCCTACAACATGTCAAGAAAGGGTCTTTATAGGCCCACATATTGTAGACTCGGCGCAACCTCTCATGGCGGATTTGAGAGTATAAAAGGGGCCTTTAATCTTTCTGCGATTCGCCTAACCACGATCTTGCGCCAAGAGCGGGTCTGGTAAAAATTTTCATGTGCTCATCTTCTTTGTCGCACTGATCACCGCCGCTCTCGCCGCGCTCTTGACCTGGTTGTGGCAAGAACGAACTCAGGCCACACTGCGCGAGCGGTTAGCTCAGACCGAAGCCGAATCCGCCCGGCTTAGCTCCGAGTTGCAAAGCAGCCGGCAGCGTGGCGCAGAACTCGAGGTTATATTAAACCGAACTCAGGCTGACTTTGCTGCCGAAAAAGCTGCCGCCACCGAGCGAATGCGTTCTCTAGGCGAGGCGCAGCAACGGTTGCTGACCGACTTCAAAGCGCTTTCCGCCGAAGCGCTTCAGTCCAACAATACGGCCTTTCTGGAGCTGGCCAAAACTTCCCTGGGGCAATTTCAGCAGCGAGCCGAGGGTGATCTGGTCGCGCGGCAGCAAGCCATTGATGCTCTGACCCAGCCGCTTCGCGCATCCCTCGAGCGGGTCGACAAGAAAATCGCCGAAATAGAAGACAAACGCCACATGGCTTATGGCGCGCTTTCGGAGCAGTTGAAAACCCTCAGTTCGGCTCAACTTCAGTGGCACACCGAAGCGGCCAAACTTTCGACCGCGCTCCGCTCAACCAGCTATGCCGGAAGTTGGGGCGAGCTTCAGTTGCGCCGTGTGGTCGAACTGGCCGACATGGCCAATTATTGCGACTTCCTCGAACAAGAAACCAGTGGCCCACTGCGAGCAGATCTGGTCGTACGTCTGCCAGGCGGCCAGCGCATCGTCGTCGACGCCAAGTCGCCGGTCCAGTCATACCGAGACGCCGTTGACCTCACCGATGCGAGTGCGCGCGATTTCAAACTTCGGGAGCACGCCGCAAAAATTCGCGGCCATATTGACGCCCTGGGAGCGAAAAATTATTGGGAACAGTTTCAGCCCGCCCCAGAGTTCGTGGTGCTTTTCGTACCGGGTGAACATTTCCTCACCGCTGCATTACAGGTGGATGCAGAACTGATGGAGCGCGCGGTGGGTCGACGTGTGCTGCTGGCGACGCCCACCACATTGATCGCGCTGCTGAAAGCGGCGTCGATCGGATGGCGGCAAGAATCGGTCTCCCGCAACGCGGAAGAAATTAGCCAGCTGGGCCGCCAACTGCACGATCGGCTCAGCACGTTTACCTCGCATCTTGAAAAGCTCGGACGCGCGCTCGATACGTCGGCGAAAACTTATAATGCCGCCATCGGCGCCTTGGAGGGGTCGGTTTTTCCCGGCGCGCGCCGCTTCGCCGAGCTCGGCGCAAAAGGCGCGAAGGATTTGAGCGAACCGTTGCCAATCGAAACAGCGGTGCGCGAAATCATGCGGCGCGAATAACGCATCAACTTCATGGATACACTGACCGGCATTTGGCGGCCTCTGCGCGCCGAACTCGACGGAGAACTTGCTCCCACCGAAGCGCTCGAAGCGATGCGGCTGGTTCTCGGCGAGGAGTACTATCGGGTCACCTTCGGACGCGATGTCTCGGATGAAGGCGGGCTGGTCGCGCTGCTTGAAGAAACGCCGTGGCAACTCACGTTGACCGGTCGATCCGGGGTGAATGCGGGGCGCGTAATCCCCGCGATCGCTCAGCTGCGCGGCGACCGGTTGCGCATCTGCTTCGGTTTTTCAGGAAGGCGTCCCGCCGAATTTACCGGCGCCCCAAATTCCGGCTGCTACTTAGTCAACTATCGCCGGGAGAATGGCCCGGGCTGAAAAGATTTCTCTTTTGCCAAGCGCCGCACGGTTTGTATCACCGGACCTTCGCTCGAATGTTTTCTCCTCCCTCTCGCGCCGTACCCGGTACCTACGTCCGCGGCGCTGTCCGTTGTGAAGGTTTGTTTTTCGATGACTTCGCTCCTGAGTCCGCGTGGATTCGCGAGCGTGCTCGCATCGATCTTCCGCCTTTGCGCGACTTAAAGCAGCTGATGCTTTTTGGCGAAGGCCGAGCTCATCCTGAGGTTGAAGGAATCGAAGTGGGTCTCCCTTCACTCGATATTTTCGCGGACAATCAACGTGTCGCCACGATCGCGGTCCTCGACGGTCAGCCATGGCAGTTGGCCATCGAGGTGAAACCAGAGTGGGCGGCAGACGGAACCACGCTCTCATTACGTCTGCGTGGCGTGGTCCGAACCAACTTTCTCGCGTGGCTAGCGCGGGTAGCGGAAAATAAATCTGCCGCCGATCGCATCCAACGTTTCCGCCGGCAGAATAAAAATCGGCAGCTGCGTGTCCTCCGAATCGAGGCCGATGGGAAAGTGATGTTCGACTTTGCCCAGCGCCAGGGCCCCTACTCGCCCGCCTTTGCGCGCGAACATAATCGTCTGGGGCTTAACGTTGTCGGTTTCATCACCGCCGATTTGGGCATCGGCGAATCCGCGCGTGCGATGGTGCGAGCCGCCGACGCCGCGCAAATTCCAACTGCCGCGGTGCAGCTCAAACTTCCCTGCAAATCGCGACTCGGGGATCCCACGTTGGTGCCGTTTTTGCAGGAAACAAATCCGCATGCGGTGAATGTTTTCCATCTCGATGCGCCGGCGAGCCGAGACATCGACACGCATCACGGAAAAGAATTTCGCGCGGGGAAATATAATATCGGTTACTGGGCCTGGGAACTGCCGGAATTTCCTGACGCCTGGCTGCACGCGTTTAACTATTTCGAAGAAATCTGGGTCCCATCCGAATTCGTGCGCGAAGCGGTCGCTGCGAAATCGCCTTTGCCCGTTGTGACAATGCCGCACTCGGTGGAATTTTCCCGACCTTTTGCGAGCACCGAAGAATTGCGCGCCAGCTTCGGCCTACCAGCGGACAAGTACCTGTTTCTATTTCTCTACGATCTCAACAGCTATAGCGTGCGCAAGAATCCGCAGGCTGTCATCGAGGCCTACCGCCGTGCTCAACTCGACACCCGCGGCGCCGGCCTGGTCGTGAAAGTTCACAGCGTGTTCGGCAACGAAGCCGAACTGGCCGCGCTGCAAAAAGCGTTGGCCAATGTGCCTAATACGTTTCTTATCAGCGAAGCGCTCTCGCGCAGCCGCGTGTACGAACTCCAAGCCGCGTGCGACTGCTTCATCTCGCTCCATCGCAGCGAAGGTTTTGGGTTCGCGGTCGCCGAGTGCATGTACCTAGGAAAACCGGTCATCGCGACCGATTGGTCGGCCACCACAGAATTTCTCAACCCGTCCAATGGCGCGCCGATCCGCGCGAGCATCGTCGCGCTCGAACGCAGTTACGGCCCGTATGGCCAGGGCCAGCAATGGGCCAATCCGGATCTCGATCACGCAGCCGAATGGATGCAGCGTCTCTTCGAAGATCGCGCTCTCGGCGTGCGTCTCGGCGCGGCCGCGCAAGCTACCATCGAACATGATTTTTCGCTCGCGGCCATCGGCGCCCGATATCGGCGCAGGCTCGAAGCCATCGCCAGCTGGTAGCTATGCGCGTCTCCGTCGTCGTTCCCTGTTTCAACGAGCGCGCGACGATCCGCTCTCTCATCGCAGCGGTGCGCGCATCGCCGGCGTCCGTCGTTGAAATCGTGGTGGTCGACGACGCCTCATCTGACGGCACCTGGACGGAACTTCAAGCGATCGCGGCGTTTCCGGGCGCACCGCTCAAATTACTCCGTCATACGGCTAATGAAGGCAAAGGCGCCGCGCTACGCACGGGCTTTGCCGCCGCCACGGGCGAGGTCGTCATCGTTCAAGACGCCGACCTCGAATACGATCCCGCGGAATATCCAAAACTGCTCGGGCCGATTTCAGAAGGCCGCGCGGTCGTCGTCTACGGCTCGCGCTTTCTAGAAAACACGGGGGAGCGTTCGGTTTCATTTTGGCATTCGTTCGGTAACCGCGTGCTGACGACCTTCTCAAACCTGTGCACGCGTCGCCGGCTCACGGATATGGAAACGTGCTATAAGGTTTTTCGCCGTGATGTCTTGGCCCAGATCACGATTGAAGAATCGCGCTTCGGCTTTGAACCGGAAATCACGGCCAAAATCGCCAAGCTTGGCTACGAGATCCATGAAGTGCCGATCTCGTATCGGAGCCGGACCTACGCCGAGGGCAAGAAGATCAGACTGCGCGACGGTTGGCGTGCTTTGTACGTGATTCTCAAATACAACGTGTTCAGGTAGACAGGCCTCCCGTCGACGGAATGCTTTTCAACTCACTCGCCTTTCTCGGTTGTTTTTTTCCAATCGCCTGGGCGGGCTGGTTCGCGCTTTCGCTTAGCGGGAAAAAGAATTGGGTACTCGCGTGGCTCTGCGCAAGTTCGCTGACGTTTTACGCGTATTGGAATTGGCACTACGCACCACTGTTAGTGCTTTCGCTACTCGTTAATTTCGGACTGGGCAAAGCGCTGCGCGCGCGGCCCAGAACAAGTCTGCTCGCGGTAGGCTTGATCTGGAATCTCGGCCTACTGGGGTACTTTAAATATTTCAACTTCTTTGTCGCCAACGTCGACGCCCTGACCGGCTTGGATTGGCCGCTTCAGTCGCTGGTTTTGCCCCTGGGGATTTCTTTTTTCACGTTTCAAAAAATCGCCTTTCTAGTCGACGCCGCTCGCGGCCGCCTACGCGAAGTTCGCTTCGGAGAATTTGCGCTCTTTGTGCTGTTTTTCCCACAGTTGATCGCCGGTCCGATCGTCCATCACGAAGATTTTATCCCGCAACTGCGCCGGCCAGAATGGCTACGATTTGATCCCCAGCGTTTCCTGCGCGGGCTCGTGCTCTTTTCCGCCGGACTATTTTGCAAAAGCGTCATCGCCGACACGCTCGCGCCGATGGCCAACAGTGCGTTCGGATTGGTCAGTTCGGGCTTCAACTTACGCCTGGTCGAGGCGTGGTGCGGCGTATTCGCATACGGACTACAGCTATTCTATGATTTCGCGGGCTACTCGTATATGGCGCTCGGTCTCGCCCTGCTATTTGGACTCACTTTGCCGGTTAATTTTTTCGCGCCTTACCAGTCCCGAAGTATTGTCGAGTTTTGGCGCCGCTGGCACATCACGCTATCGGCGTTTTTGCGCGACTACATTTATATTCCTCTCGGCGGCAATCGGCTGGGCCTCGGCAAACAACTGCGCAATGTGCTGATCACGTTTGTACTCGCGGGCATCTGGCATGGAGCCGGTTGGACCTTCGTGCTTTGGGGCGGTTGGCATGGCGTCGCGCTGGTGATTAACCAGCTCTGGCGACGTCGTCACACGCATGCGAAAGACGGCTCTGCCACCGCCACTTCTAAGGGAAACCTTTGGCTGACGTTTCTCACGGTGCAGGCGGGGTGGGTACTTTTTCGATCGGCCGACCTCCGCTCCGCCGGCGAGATGGCGCGAAGTTTGATCGGACTACACGGAGTTTCGGTGCCAATCGTCTTTACGCATTGGGTCGATTCTCTCGCGCCGATCGTTCGCCCTCAAGGCTGGTTTCCCAACCTTTATGTGACCCCGAGCATCCTGCTCGTGCTCGGCGCGAGCGGATGGGGCGCGCTCCAAGGTCCGCCGCTGCTCGCGTGGCTCGGCACGTCGGTCGACGACGTAGCGGCGCCTCCACCGATCGTCGCCGATGCACTTGCGCCGCGCCGCGCACTCGCGACATGGCGTCAACTTGCCGTGGCTGGGCTCATGCTCGGGCTATCGTTGACGGCCTTATCCCGCTCGGTCCCCTTTCTCTATTTCCAATTCTGATGCGCTTCGGAACGAGCATCGCACTTTTCCTCGGGCTTGCCGCGGTCAGCGCCGGCCTCGTTGGCGTAGTGGGAACGCAACTACGCAACACTGAATTCTACGTGCAGGAGCGTCTGGCTGCGCGGGCCGTAGCCGCAGGTCACGCGATCGTTTTTCCTCACGGTATGAACGAATCGGTTTTCCGTTGGGATCTCGCAGAGGAATGGCCGCGCTCTCCCGACATCGTCGTTTTCGGCTCTAGCCACAGCCAGCTCGTGTCCGCAGATTTCTTCCCTCACGAAGCGCTCTTCAACCTAAGTTCCGCTGGGGCTCAGCTCAGCGATCATCTGATCTCCTGGCAGATCCTGCGAACTCAGCATCATTTGCCGAAACGCTGGATAATTTTTGTCGATCCGTGGCTTTTTGAAAACAGAGCTCCGACCGACAACGTCTCCGCCCGTGCCGAGGCCTTTGCCAATATCGAGCGCGTCGTTGCCGATCCGGGAAAGCCAGGACCGTTCGCATCCAAGGCTGCGGCGATTCAAACGGAGCGCCCCGTGTGGACAGGTCGGTTAGACAGCTTGCTTGGCGCGATCGATGAGCGCGCGCGCGAGTGGTTAGACCGTCCCGTGATTGCAGATGGGCGGAACTATCAGACGCCGATTATCCATGCGGATGGCTCACTTCAGAGAGAGTCCGGCCCCCCAGCCTCCGCCGCTGAAATTGGAGCGCTCGCGAAGCGTCAATTCGCCGAAAAAACCGATCGGCATCGTTACGGAACATTTAGTGCCGTCGACCCCAACGCCACCGGAGTATTCAAGAAATGGATTCAGCAGCTGCGCGGCGATGGGATGACGGTCACTTTCGTTTTTGAGCCTTACCATCCGGCCATTTATCCCGCCATCGTGGCTGAACCGCACAACCAGTTGAGCACGCTCGATACAAAGATTCGCGAGCTGGCGCACCTACTTGGTTGCCAAACGCTCGGTGATTACGATCCGGGCAAAGCAGGCATGACCGAGGGCGACTTCTGGGACGGCGATCATCTGCAGATACACGGGATACGAAAAATCTTCGGCCCGAGCGCACCTGCTGACAGTCGTTGAGGCCGGCCGCCCCTCGCTGCCTCGTTTGCGGGCCAAGCTGAAGTCTTGCACGGAGGCGAAAGCCCCGTTCACACTTTGAGGGCGTGTTTCACCAAGCTTCCGCCAGAGACCGATGCTGGTCTCACCTGTCATGAACGTCTTCGCCCAAGCCGCTTTGTTGATCGGTTTGCCGGCCGGAATGGTGCTGTCTGGGTATTGGCTAGCCGGATACTTGCACGGCGTCAGCGCAGCCGAGCGATTCGCGGTCGCGACCTTGGCTGGGTTGGCGACGCTGCTTTGGGATGTGACCGTGGTTAATCTCTTCAGCCCGCTCGCCGGATTCGCGGCGTGGCTTTGCCTTTGGCAGATCGCACTCACGCTGATTTTGCCGACGGCGCGGAGCGCACTTTGGGAGGACCTGTTGACGCTTTTTCGATCGCGGCGCGGCGTCCTCGGACTCGCCTTTAGCCTGGTGTTCCTGGTCGCACTACTTTGGCCCGTGTTACACGATCCAACGCTGCTTTTCTACGACGGGACGAGCAACCACGACAGTTTTTTTTGGATCGCGTCGGCCGAGTATCTCAAGCGCGCAACCTACCTTGTCCGCCCCACGGTCAATCCGCTTCACCCGCTGAGCGACGCTGTGGGCGCGCTCATCGGTTGGAAACCAATTTGGGGTCGAATGGGCGCAGAGGGTCTGCTGGCGCTGGTGTCGTCGCTATCAGCCACCGCCGCGATCAAAATCTACATCACGGCTACGGCCACTTTGTTCGTGCCGTGGGTCGGTGGAGTTTTTCTGAGCGCAAAAACATTTCTGCAATCGCGCAGCACGCTGTTGGCGATCGGCGCGCTGGTGTTGTTGGAACCGATCTTCGTATTTTTTCACGGCAACTCGAACCTGCCAAACCTGCTCGGGATCTTGATGGCGTCGGCCGTCGTCGTCGCGAGTGAACGAGCGCTGCGAGAAGTTCGTCCGCGCTGGCCGTGGCTGGCGCTTCTCGCGCTGGGATTTCACGGGTTGATGTGCGCCTATCCGGAGATGCTGCCCTTCGTATTGATGCCAGCGGCGCTCCTTTGGTTGCGCCGGTGCTTCGTCTACAAACCTGTTTTCAATGGGCGGGGACTTCTCGCCGTCGCCGGCGCATTTATCGTCGCCACGCTGATTAATCCCGCCTCCACCCTCCGCGCGTATTCGGGATTCATCAATTCCTTCATGACGGCTCGCGCGAATCAAAATTGGGCCAACCTCTTCGAGCCGCTCGCGCCGACGGAATATTTGCCCGCTATGCTCACGTTGTGCGTGCGCGCGGGGCGCGATATTGGACCCATTTTCGGTGCGCTTTTCAGCATTGGCGCAATCATTTGCCTCATCTTGCTGGTTAGAAAATCTCGCGATCGCTACGGCGCCATCGCCATGACCGCTGGCACGCTCGTGCTGATCGCCTACACTCTCGAGACCAAGTTCAACTACGGATGGCAGAAAGCGATTCAGTTCGGCGGTATTTTTTGCGCCGCGCTCGTGCCGGTCGCAATGGTCGACTACCTTTCTACGTCGTCGCTCGCGCCTTCGAAACGGGACTACCTGAAGCGAATTGGCCTCGTCGCGCTGCTCGCATTTTGCGGATACGCGACGGCGCTGAACATTTTCGAAGAGTACAAATGGTCCAAGCAGAAACTGATCACGCAAGATTGGTTCAACGCCCGCGATTTCGCGCGTGAGCATTTGCGCAACGCGCCCGTGCTGATCGACGGCGCAAGTTTCCGCATGGCGTTTTTCCACGGCATGTGGGCGACCTACTTCCTGCCGGAGAGCGAGGTCTACTTCGCCGGGCGTGGAAAAGAAAATGGAGGTTACGTCCGCGACATCGTCATCAACGAAGCGACCTCCAAAATTCCCGCGCCCCAAGCGTACCTTGTCAGTAGGGCTTGGGCGGATACATTCGATGCGAACTCTCACCGGCTTTTCCTCGGCGACACCGTCGCTTTGCTCGGCGAGGCCAATCGCGTTTCAAATTGGACGGGCTTTACTCCGGAAAACGGCGTGCCTCTTTTCGTGCAAGAAACCTCCATCCTCCAGATTCGTCCGCACTCGCGCAGCCGACTACTGCTATCACTGGCACCGTCCACACGAAAAACGTCGGACACGGCACATTGGAAAGTAACGCGCAAGAGTGCCGGCGGCGTTCCGTTCGCCGCCGAAATATCTGGCCAAGCGCCGTGGATTTTCTCGGTTCCTTTGGAGCCAAATGTCGAAAACGACGTTGAATTTTCCGTGGTCAATCCGACCGGTGCGCACGACCTTTTTCCCCCCTACTCCGTGAGATCTCTTCGCGTAGAATCTGCTCGATGATCGCTACGCTATGTTGCTGATCGACCTCACGCATACGAGTCACACCCGCGCGCGCACGGGCGTGCAACGGGTTTGCCGATCGCTCTACTTCGCCGGTCAAGCGCGCGGTGCCCTCACTGGCTGCACACATGATCCATTCGCTCAAGCATGGCGACCGCTGCGCGATTGGGAAAATCAAAACCTCGCCGCAGCGGCTCCGTCTTCGCACCGAGGCGCGCGCTGGCCGTGGTCGCAGCGTTGGCTCGGCCGCCTCGCGCGTATCGTTGGAAACACTACAAAGGCGCTCCCAGCTAATGGTTTGGTCGTGCCGGAAATCTTTTCAGGCGCGACGTCGCGGGCTTTCCCGGAATTATTTCGAAACATTGCGGGGCCGAAAGTCGCGCTTTTTCACGACGCCATTGCGCTGAAATTTCCTGAGCTGACGCCGGCCAAAACGGTAACGCGGTTTCCGAATTATTTGCAGGAGTTGCAGCAGTTCGATGGCATCGCCGCCGTATCCGAAGACTCACGACAAAGCCTTCTTGATTACTGGCAATGGCTAGGCCTCCGTCCGCGCACCATTGTGCGCGCCATCCCGCTCGCCGCCCCAGTGACCGCCCGGCGGTCAATCGCGATTCCTCACGCCGCGCAGACGGCGGCTCCTTCCGCTCGATCAACCCGGCGGGCGCCAGTCGTGCTATCCGTGGGCAGCATCGAAGGTCGGAAAAATCACATCGCCCTGCTCGATGCAGCGGAGTCGCTCTGGAAAAAAGGCCTTTTGTTTCAACTTCATCTGGTCGGACTCGCACATGCCGAGACCGGACGCGGAGCGCTCGAAAAAATTGAGAACGCAAAACGCGCCGGGCGTTCACTCCGCTACGATGGCGCGGTCGATGAAGCCGCGCTCGAGGCGGCTTATGCGGACTGCGATTTTACCGTCTATCCATCGCTGATGGAAGGTTTCGGTCTACCGGTTCTCGAATCGCTGCATCGCGGCAAGCCGTGTATTTGTTCGGCGCACGGCGCGCTCGGTGAGGCTGCGCGCGGCGGAGGTTGTCTCATGCTAGAGTCGGTCGACGCAGCGTCGCTGGCGCCCGCGCTCGAATCGTTGCTCATCGACCCGGTGCGCCGCGAAACACTATCGGCGGCAGCGTTGGCTCGCCCGATTCGCACCTGGGAAAACTATACCGACGAGCTTTTCGCGTTCGTGGAAGAACTGCGCGGCGTGTCCGTAGGAGCCTAAAAGTTTGCTTTGCTAAGCCAGGTCGCGCAGCCCAACGTGGGCCGCTACGCCATGGCGTTTCCCTTTTTCTCCAACACCAAGAAGCCCCTCCTCGAACGCTGTCGCGAAGACTACGCGACAAAGATGCGGCTAAGGTACGCCCCTTTCTACCACGCGCTCGAGCACCAGAATGGGACCTCGGTGCGGATGGACGGCAAGGACATGATCATGCTTTCGAGCAATGATTACCTAGGCCTGTCGTTCCATCCGAAAGTGATCGAGGCCGGCCGTGCCGCGATGCTCAAATGGGGAACGAGCACGACGGGAGCACGTCCTTCGAATGGCTCGCGGAAATACCACATCGAGCTCGAAGAAAAGTTGGCCAACTTTTTCGGACGCGAAGCGTGTCACGTACACGCGGCCGGTTACCTTTCATGTCTCTCCAGCGTCGCTGCTTTCGCGCAAAAAGGTGACATCGTGTTTGCCGACAAGAATGTTCACTCCTGCCTCTGGGATGGCATTCGCCTGTCGATGGCGACCTTCGAACGTTTTTCGCACAACAATCCACTCGATTTCCGCGAAGTGGTTTCAACTGTCGATGCAAAGGCGCCAAAGATGTTGGTCGTCGAAGGCGTTTACTCGATGGAAGGTCACGTCGCTCGCCTGCCCGAGTTGGTGGAAGTCGCTGAACAATACAGTTGCTTCACCGTACTGGACGACGCGCACGGCCTGGGTGTATTGGGAAAACAAGGACGCGGCACGGTTGACCACTTTGGGCTAAACGATAAAATCGACGTGATCTCCGGGAGTCTTTCCAAGTCGCTGGCCAGCATTGGCGGTTTTGTGAGCGGTTCGAAGGACGTGATCGAGTATCTTCGCACGAATTCGAAACAGACGATTTTCAGCGCAGCAATCCCGCCGAGCCAAGCGGCTGCCGCCCAGATGTCGCTCGAAATCATGCAGACGGAGCCCGAGCATCTCGAGCGCCTGTGGCGCAACACGAAGCGTTATCGGGAAATGCTTAATAAACTCGGCTTAGATACATGGGGCAGCGAAACCCCGGCCGTACCCATCGTGCTCGGCTCGAAGGAAGCAGTTTATCGCTTCTGGCAATCGCTCCTCGAAAAAGGGGTTTTTACCGTGATGTCGATCGCACCCGCGGTGCCGCCAGGCAAAGACCTGATTCGGACGGCGATTTCTGCGCTGCACACCGATGAGCAGTTAGAACAAATCGCCGAAGCGATGGCCTACGCCGCGCGCAAGTTGTAAGCTCCAGATTTCACGGTTTTGCGGCGATCGCTTCGATCTCGATTTTCCAGTCGGGATTCGGCAAAGCGGTGATAGCCACGGTCGTGCGAGCTGGTTTATGCGGTTGATCCTTACTTCCGAAATAAGAGGCGTAGGCATCACCCAAGCCCTTGCGATCAACTTTCCCGTCTTTGCCCGCGACTACAAACGCATGCAGAAACACGACGTCTTGTAGACCGTAGCCAGCCGCGGCGAGTTGACCTTTCATCTTCTCTAAAGCGGATAGCGCCTGCGCTTTCATCTCTCCGGCCACTGACGGTCCAACCCCAGCAGAAAAATAAAAAGCGGAGCCTCCTTTGACCGCGACGCCCGAAGAAATTGCGGCCTCAGCTTTACCGTAAGACTTGAGATTAGCATTGGCGGAATCGGGAGCGGAAAATAACTCCGGTGCATGCGGAAACGCAGCGATCACTTCCACCTCGAGCATAGACGTCGAGTTAGCGAAACCTGCGATCGAGATCGAAGTGCGTGCGGGTTTGTGAGGGTTTTCGCTATTGTTGAAAAACTCATCGTAGGCCTTGTTCCAGTCATCGAAATAGAATTTACCCTCATTCAAAACGTCCGGGCCAAGATAAGCGCGCATGAACACCACGTCCTTGAACGAGAGTCCGACACTGGCGAGGTTGGCGCTGATCGCTTTTAGAACCCCGGTCGCTTGAGTGTGCATGTCGCCTCGCGATTCGCGTGAAGAGGGCATTGCGTCTTTGTTGACAACGGGAGCGCCCACTCCTGAGGCAAAGAAAAGCGATGTTCCTGGAGCAACCCCCATCGCGCGGTAAAATCGCCCCTTGCGAGATTCGAATGGCGCAAGATTCGGATTCGTCACCGGTAGATCGAGAGCCTTCGAGGCTGACATCATCGTATCCGCTGATCCGTTACCGCAGATTATATCAAGCTCACTGATTTTACTACCTGGGCTCCAGAATTTCGGGATCACGATCGTTGTTTGCGCTGGCTTCCACGGTAGATCAGTGGTGCCAAAAATTTCCTTCCAAGCGGCATTCCAGCCGTCGAAATCGACCTTGCCCGTCTCATCCGCAACAAGAGCAGCATGGACGAATGCGATGTCGCTCATCGAAAATCCATAGGAAGCTAAGTCGGTCTTCAGCTTGGCGAAATAAGCCAGAGCCTGCGATTTCGTGTCTCCGGTGGTTCCGCCACCGCTGCCCGAAGTGAATAGAAAAGCACCGTTAGGTCGAACCGTGACGCCGCTCGCGAAGATCGAGGATGAATCAAGTAAACGTGAGGCGGCAGGGCTGCTGGAAGCCGACTGCGCGCAAAGGCCTGTAGTTCCCGCGAGCGATGCCGAAACAAACCAGGCCATGCGTAGGGACAATAATTTCATGAGAGAGCCGGGAATGAGGGAGCCCAACCACATACAGGCCCACCGAAATGCCTTCTGTGCTCGTAATTGAAGCAGCAATACACCGGCCAACTCCGCTGCCTCGCTATCTTTGAGCCAGCTTTCTTTTGCTGCTAAATGCCCAATGAATGAATCGCAAGACTAGCACGGGGACTGCAGGCTAATCAGCAGCTGTTCGGCCGTATGCGCCCACCCCACGGTAGGACGGGCACTCGCTTGGATGGCCAACTCGGTGGCCCAAACATCGTCGGTGAGAATTCGCTCCACGGATTCAATCCACGCGTTGGTATCACCGGTTTTAATAAAGACGCAGCCGGCTTCACCGGATTCGCGAAGCACGGGTAAATCGCTCGCGAGACAAGGCACGCCGCGCGCGACTGACTCGAGCAAAGGAAGTCCACATCCCTCGGCGAGCGTGGGAAACAAACTTGCACGCGCACCTCGCCACAGTTCCAACACGGCCTCGTCGGTAGCTGCACCGTGGTAACGGATTTCTGAATACCTCGCGGCCAATCGCCGCAGCCGGTACGAAATGGGATTGCCAAAATGCGGATTCACGCGGCCCACGAAATCCATTTCAAAGCGCACACCGCGCTCGATCAGTTGCTCGGCCACATCCAGCAGCAGAGATTGGTTCTTCCGCGGCTCGATAATCCCGATGCAGACCAGACGCGGTTTACGCACCCGGGCGGCAATCGTCGGAAGCCGAGGCCGCTCTGTATTCAGAAGCTCATGACGCGGATCCCCCATCCCTGGGCTAGCTCCTGCTCCCGGCGTGTTTGCCGGGGGAATGGCGCTTCCAACAAAATCAGCGCCTAGTTCGATTCTACCGACCGAGCTTCTCGGAGTCACACCTTGCCATTTCCAAAACTCGGTCAGTTCGAGCCGGCTTGTTTCCGACACAGCCAGCACGCGGTCGAAAGATGCCAGCATTTTTAAATATTCAGGATGACGTGCGACGCTTTGCGGCCAGGTCCATTGCGGAAATTTCAAGGGAATCGCATCATGGAAAATCGCCACGACTCGGCACCGCGCCGGCCAACCTGCTTGCAACCACGACGACCAGCCTGGTCGTTCCGCCTCGGAAAAAAGTTCGGGGGTTACGATCCAGTCTGCCGCCGTTGGACGCACCGGACCGCGATCAGAAACCCGCAACCACTGCGCATTTTCCCACACTACGCTCTCCACGCGGGCGCCTAGTTCGGCGCGCAAACGCGAACTCACCCGCTGCAAACCGGAATGATGGCGCGCCCGGCCCGCTTTTGTGATGTCGAAGTAAATCATGCGACCGCGCCCTCAAAGAGCGCGTAAACTTTGGCCGCATTGCGATGTGCATCGAAATTTTCTTCCACCCAGGCGCGCGCTGCGATTCGCAACCGCGACGCGAGCCCATCGTCGTCACGCAAGCGAAGCAGCGCCGTGATCCAGGCGTTGGGATTCCCCATCGGCGCAACCAGCCCGGTGGACTCATCGTGAATCGCCTCGGTCGTGGCCGCCGCCGGAGAAGTCACCACCAACACGCCCGCCGCCATCGCCTCCGGAATAACGTTCGGCAGACCATCGCGGTCGCCACTCGCCGCCACGACCCCCGTGTGTAAGAGCACGTCGGCCCACGCCAATTCTTCCCACACAGCGGATACCGGACGATGGCCGAGAAGCTGAACCTCGGCGCGCAGATCATATTCGCCCAAAAGAGATTCAACTTTTTCCCGCAAGGGACCATCGCCAAGAATCCGCGCTTCGAACGCGACGCCACGCCTCTTCATCTCGCGATAAATCGCCAATTGTTGCGGCAAACCTTTTTTCTCAACCAGTCTGGCAACACAGATCAACCGCAGCGGATCGCGCAGAGAGCGCAGCGATTTTAACGCCGGAAATGAGTCGAGACCACGCCGAACACAGAAGATTTTTTCCGAGGCTACACCGCGCTCGACCAGTGTCGCTTTGCCCATCTCCGTCGACGTATGAACAAAAAGCGCCGGCCGCAGTTTCTCCGTCAGCCACCAATCACCGCCATGCTCATACAAATCATACGCGTGCGCCCCAGTGCTGTAGCGATGACCATTTAAACGATATAAAATATAGGCGGCAGTGGCGGGACCGCCGCTCCACGCGGCATGGACGAGCGTCGGCGGATCGCGGCGAAAGGCTTGATAGTAACACCCCGCAAACCCGGCTCCCAACATGTTTTCCCAAAAGTTCAACCAGCTTGGTGCTTGGCGCGTCGCGACTCCCCGGAGCAGTTCACCGAGCACGCTCCATTGCGTGAGCGCGATCCAGGGGATGATGCCGAAAAGCGTGAGCAGTCTCCACTTGTTGAATACGACGACCCGCTGCCCGCAAAACTCGCCGCCGCCGCCCCAGAGCGAATACAAGCGAATCTGCGCGCCACGCGCACGCATGGCGACAATTTCACGCTGCAAGAACGTTTCGGTTGATTTCGGAAACGTCGTGAAGAGGTAGGCGATAGTGAAAGGTCGGCCGGCCAAGTCGCCAAGCCTGTCGCCGCGTTCGCTGCGCGCCAAGAATGATTTCGCGGACTGGAACTAGCTCAGGGTATTACCCGTCGACTTGCCAGCATAGGGCGCGTTCGACCCGTTCTTCGGCGGAAAGGCTAATTTTTTCGCGGGGGTGCCCGCTGCTTCAGCGGCCAAGTTGACCAAGTCTTCGATCACGATGGTCGGATCCTCCTCGTAGCGGAGATCCATGAACTTCCGGCGATAGGTCTCGTATTCAGATTCCTGCGACATCCAACGGTCCAGGATTTTTGAAAAATCGGCGTTGCTTTCGATTTTCTCCGAGCCAGCGCCATTGTGAAAGAATTTCCAGGTCAACCGTTCCTGCGGCATGATCCCGCCGAATGCATTGAAAATAATCGGGCAATGAAAATGCAGGGCCTTCGCGCAGGTCGTCGTGCCACCGCGAGTCACGATCGCATCGCTCACCTGCATGAGCAGATGAACGATTTCCGAATAACCTTCGACGTAGCAATTCAGCTCCGGATGATTGGCACGCCAGTGGATCAGCTCGTTGTAAGTTTCTTTGTCTTTGCCACAGATAACGATCACTTGGACGCGATCCGCATGGGCCACCAGTGCCGGCAAGAGCGCAAGGTGGTTATTCGCGCCATTGCTTCCAGTGGCCAAAAAAATCGTGAACAAATCAGGCTTCAGGCCCAACTGCTTCACGCGAAACGCGCCGCGATTTTCGGCCGGGATCACTTCGAGATGCTGGCGCGGCTGCATCAAATGGCCGCGAACCGAGGTGTGCTCGGGCGGAACTCCTTTTTTCACGGCGTAATCGCGAGCAGTCGGCGTACGTGAAATATAAAGATCCACGGTGGGCTCGATCCAGTTGATGCTATAACCCCACCCTCCCGAAAACTCGCCGCAGTACGTAGCGGTGCGGACATTTTTTTCGCCGAGGACCGACTTGGCCAACTGAAAATAGCCCCGGTTCAAACAGTCGTGCACACTGAACACGAGATGCGGGCGATATTCCTCGATCACCTTTTGATAGTAGCCGCGTCCCAGCGTGACGGTCTGACTGTTGAGCAGACTCAGCAGCTCGACAAAAGTATAAAACGCCGTGTGCAGTGCCGGCATGGTGCGCTGAATCCAGTTATAAAAGTTAACGCCACCGCGATTGATAACCGACGATTTTTCGAGCATCTGCTCGATGCGCACATCGACCTTATGGCGATAAAGTTGGAAGCACCACTCAGCGAAAGCTTGAGCGCGCGCGTCATGTCCGCCGCCCGTACTCGACGTGAGAACAAGAATTCGAATTTTTCCCACGTCAGCTTATGCTCCAAAATAACGCGCAGCGATCGCGCGACGCAGGCTTAAAGGAGCCAAACGTGCCCAGAGAGGAGCTAAGCGAGTCTGAAAAAATCCGCCCGAGTACACGGTGCCCGAGCGACCCTTGCTTAGCGCGCGGCGCAAGTCCGAGGCCGCTTTTTCAGGGGCTGGTGCGGCGGCCAAGTTTGACTCGAGTGTTCGCCACACGCGCGCTAAGCGCGGCTCGGCCGTCGTCTCGAGTTGGGTCGGATTCACATGCATCGCACGATTGAAATTAGTTCTGTAGTCTCCCGGTCTAAAATCCAACACCGTGACATGACTGCCTCGCATTTCAAACATCAAAGATTCGCTGAGCGCTGAGAGGCCGGCTTTGGTGACATTATAACTCATCATGAACGGCAGTGGAAACTCCACTGCCACCGAAGAGACGTTCACCAGGCACCCTCGGTTGCGGGCTTTCATCACGCGAACCGCGGCATGCGCCAGATGCAGCGGACCAAGCAGAGCGGTTGACACTTGTTTGGCCACGTCATCCGCGGACTGACAGTCAAAGGGGGCGAACACGCCGAATCCTGCGTTGTTGATCACCAAATCGAAACTTCCGGCCGCCTCAGAGGCACGCTGAAAGACTTCTTCCACCTTCGGCCCGTCCGCGAGGTCGAGCACGACTGCAGAAAAGTTTTTCTCGCTCGAAAACGACTCGAGGCGCGCTACCTCACGAGCCGTTCCCCAAACGGTGAGACCTTCCCGCAGTAACATCCGCGCGAAAGCCTCTCCTAAACCGCCGGAAGCTCCTGTGATGAACGCGGTCGAGAAACGCGAAGAAAGCGCGGGCACTGCGGTTTTAAGGGGTTCGCTTGAAAATAACGGACACGTTGGCCCCGCCGAAACCGCTATTGTTATTCATCACAATCTCCGCGGATTTCTCGATCGTCTTGAACGGTATATTTAAATCCGCGCAGCCGGGGTCGATTTGAGTGATGTGGGCGGAACCAGGAATAAATTTTTCGCGCAGCGCCAGCGCGCAGAATCCTGCCTCCATCGCGCCCGCCAGCGAAAGACCATGGCCAGTAAGCGCCTTGGTCGAACTCACGAGAGGACGAAGCCCTTTGGTTCCAAAAACCGCGCGAATCGCTTTGGCCTCAGAAAGATCGCCGATACCCGTCGAGGTGGCGTGCGCGTTGATGTACTCGATCGCGGCGGGGTCGACCTTGGTCACCTTAAGCGCGTTGTGCACCGCGTGCTGAAGTCCAGATCCATCGGGATGAGAGATGGCAACATTATAGCCGTCGGAACCCTGTCCCCAACCGAGCACCTCGGCATAAGGATGCACTCCGCGACGCGCGACTTCGTCTTCGCTTTCGAGCACGAGAACCGTGGCGCCGCCCGTGCCGACAAAACCATCGCGCGCGACATCAAAAGGGCGCGAGGCTACATCCGGATTGGTCTGCATCGAAAGTGCGCGCATGCCTGCGAATGGCAAAATGCTGTCAACGTTACCATCTTCTGCGCCGACCACAAACATGCGCTTCTGGCGGCCAAGCGTGATTTCATCGAATGCGAATCCCAATGCGTGCGCGGACGACGCGCATGCGGAAGCGAAACCCGTAGAGGCGCCTTTGATTTTATAATGCGCGACAAGATTGAAATTAACCGTTCCCGAAATACACGCCACGATTCCCACCGGCGAACACCGCATCACTCCCTGAGTGTGCATGCGATTCAGCATGTGGTTCATCAAATAAGGTGAACCGCCAGACGCAGCGTAGAGACCGGTGTTCTCGTTGGAGAAATCTGCCTCCGTTAACTTCGCGTCGTCAATCGCCTGCCGCATGGCGCAGTACGCGTAGAGGGAATTCGGGGACATTCCGCGCAAGATTTCGCGGCGGATCGAGTAACGTTCAGGAAAAGTCCAGTCCTCGAAGTCGGTCGAGTCGGTTTTAAAGCCGCGTACTGGGGCGGCGACTTTGACAGGGACCTCCGGTTTTTGAAACGGCTCGTAAACTTCTATGCCGTGGCGAAGTTCACGCAAATGCTTCGAGACCGTCGCGACGTCGTTGCCGATACTCGTGATAAAACCGAGTCCCGTAACGAAAACTTTGGCCATGTCACACGACTGCGACGCAGTGAATCAGCCTGGATCAGGCGTTGAACGCAGCGGCAAGCGGAGGCGCTGGCACGACCACTGCGCCATTGGTTTTCTCGTAGTGGGCTCCGTTGATACTCGCTTCCGCTTTTACGGGAGTCTGAACCGCTTCTACATATGCAAACGTCAGAGTGATTTCCTCGGCGAGCGCAGCCTTTTCTGGGCCGACACGGATAGAACCTTCGAAGGTGGCGAGCGGCATCTTCGCGCGTTTCGGTTTAACCGAAAGGGTCAACACGTCACCAGGTTTGCACATGCGATGGCAACGAACGCCTTCGCAGGAAGTGAAGAAAATCGTCTTTGGATCGACCGGCCGTCCATCTTCACTGGGAATAATCCCTTCGATCAAAGAAAGGACAGCTAATTGCCCCAGAGCCTCCAACATCATGGAAGCAGGCATGACGGGGTTATCCTTGAAGTGACCTTGAAGGAAAAATTCTTGGCCAGAAATTCTGTATTTTCCAGTAGCGCCCGTTCCACTGATGGAAGCTTCGCTCAAAAATAGGAACGGCGGCTGGATTGGCATCACCGTGAGGATTTGCTCGATCGGCATGAACTTGGTCGGACGCGGCTGCGGCAAACCGCGGACCTTACAGTCCACAAATGTCTTAACATCGCCAACGGTCCGCAAGTTGCGCAGCTCGTCATTGTTGATCTGCATCTGCAGGACATCTTCGACGAGGATCACGATTTCCATCATCGTAAGGGAGTCGACCCCTAGATCTTCAACCAACCGAAGTTCATCGTCTGACTCCTTCAGTTTAGGACGCAAACTCGGTTCAACAAAGCGTTCGAGCACCCCAATTACGATAACCGGGACTTGCGTAACGTCATGAGAACGACGGAATTGAGTCGCAGCTTCGACCGTAGACGCTGAACAGCGTTTCAACGACTCGCGCAAGGCGGCTTCGTCTTCGGTGGTAAACGGTTTAGCCGCGGCCAAAAGAGGTCCCTTCGATCCGTGGCCATTCTGAGCTGCATCTGCCATGATTCGTTCGTAGTAAGTTATGCGCGTTTCGAATGTAAACGCTATTCTTGGTCGAGCGCAACCGGCTCAGCGCTCCGGCCGTTCGCGAGAACGGCATCTCTGGCTGTCCCTTATTTGCAAACGATGTTCCCACAGATTTGTTACCAAAAAATCGCGGCGAACACGCTAAATTCTGGCGGGGTGGCTCCACTTAGCTTGCAGGTTGTCAAAGAAACCCGCACCCTGACTTTTTCGTCATGGGAGTACATACGAAATGAGTGCTGCGTCACCTCTTAACTCGGTCTTTTTGATTACACACGAGTTCTATCCGAAGCGGGGCGGCATCGCCACCTTCACCGAGGAGATTGCCAAAGCGTCCGTTGCACTTGGATTCAACGTGGAGGTTTGGGCGCAGTCGGCTCCTTCCGACAAAGAAAAATCGTGGCCGTTTAAAATTCATCGCCTTCCGATCAAGGGCACTCATGACCTCGCCTGCCAAGTTGGTCTGGCGATGCAGTTGATCCGCCAGCGCCGCCGACTCCGTTACGCAACGGTATATTTGCCTGAGCCCGGCCCGATGCTGGCAATGATGCTGTTGCAATTTTCGAAGGCATTTCGCCCGCACCGCCTCGTTCTGACTTTTCACGGATCGGAGATTCTGAAGTTTTACCGCAATCCGTTCACGCGGAGTTTGGCGCGGCGCTTGATCGAGAAATCGACGCGTATCAGCACGTTGACCAATTATACTCAAGAGCTGCTGCTCACGCATTTTCCAGAAGCGCGCGGCAAGAGCTTCATCACGCCGGGCGCGGTGCGTTCTGATTTTGCAGTCGTCGAACGGAAGATTGAAGAGGAAAAACCGAAGACCATTATTCTCACGGTCGGCCGGCTGCATCCGCGCAAGGGCCAGCTGATGACCCTGCACGCATTGCAGGCCCTCGCTCCTCGGTTTCGTTCGCAAATCGAGTACTGGGTGGTTGGTCAGAGCAAGGGCAAGTACGAGGAAAAGATGCGCGCCGAAGCCGCGCGCTCGGACCTAACGGTTCGCTTTTTCGGGAATCCGCCCGACGACGAACTCGACGCTATCTACGATCGGGCCGACATTTTTGCAATGACGAGCATCGACTACCGCCGAAGTGTAGAAGGCTTCGGCCTGGTTTACCTCGAAGCCTCGGCGCACGGGTTGCCCATCGTGGCGCACGATGTTGGCGGCGTCTCAGAAGCCGTGGTCGACGGAGTCACGGGCTTGTTAGTGCGGCCAGATCGTCCTGCTCAATTGACCGCTTCGTTTGAACGGCTCATTGATGATCCAATGCTTCGCAAAAAATTGGGTGCGGCCGGACGCGAGTGGGCCACACGGACGGATTGGAAACACTCGGCGAGTTTACTTTTTAGTCATCTGCACGCCCCCGCGCGAGCCCAAGACAGCGTCTCCGCATGATGCGCTCACAGGCGCAGGTGACGGTCCGGTACGCCGAAACGGACATGATGGGCGTGGTGTATCATGGCAGCTATCTGCCCTGGTTCGAGATTGGTCGAACCACATTGCTGAAAGAACACGGCCTTCCCTATCGCCAGCTTGAAGCCGATGGTTTTTTTCTCCCCGTTCTCGAAGTCTACGTGAAGTACGCGCGTCCAGCGCTCTACGATGATATTCTCACCATCGTGACCACGATGTCTGAAAAACCGACCCTGCGCATTCGGCTCAACTACGAAGTGTTGCGCGGTGATACCTTGCTTGCGACAGGACACACGGTGCACGCGTTCATCGATCGCCAGGGCCGGCCCGTGCGTCCACCGGCTCCGTTCGCGAAGAAAATGGACGAGATCTTTCGCCACAGCGCGGCTCAAGGCGGAGCGGAAGCTTAAGCTTCTTCGGCCGCGTATTCGGCCAGCACAATCGGATCAGTTTCGCGCGCACGCGGATCCGCGAGCAACTTTTCAGCTTCTTCGCCGGCGAGCCGAAAGACGGCCCAGACGGCATGCGCTCGAACAATGTTCGAAGTATCCGCTGCTAATTGAACCAGTTGGGGCAAACAATCGCGCGCCTTCGTATTCGCCGCGACAATACACGCGTTGCGCAAAATTCCCGTGAGCTTCGTGCGCTTGATCGGCGTATTGCGGAAGATTTCCGCGAAGCTTTTGGGCGTCAGCGCGAGAAGTTCGGCCAAAGTCAACTCTGCCAAATCATAGCGCGTCGACAGCAAGATCCGGCGGCTCTCTTGCGCAAACCGATTCCACGGGCAAACCTCCAAGCACACGTCACATCCGTAAATGCGTGCGCCGATTGCTTCACGCAATTCGCGGGGAATTATCCCTTTATTCTCGATCGTTTGATACGAAATACACCGGTTCGCATCGACCACCCCAGGTGCGCGAATCGCCTGCGTGGGACACGCCACCAGGCACCGCGTACACGTTCCGCAATACAGCCCGACGCGCGAATCAGCCGAATGATCGGCTTCGCCTGCCCGACGTGCCAGCCGGTCCGCCGCCAACGGCGCATCCGGTTCGAAATCAATTTTCGTCAAAACCTCCGCGAGAAACAGCCAGTTTCCGAATTCGCGCGAAATAACCATCGCGTTTTTCCCGACAAAGCCGACGCCGCCGCGCTCGGCCCAACCCCGCTCGAGCACGGGTCCAGCGTCCACGTAATAACGGTACTCATGCGCCATGACTCCGTAAACGCGCTCGATCTCCCGACCCGCCCGTTCCAGCGCAGGCTTGAATGTGTCATGGTAATCCTGATACATCGCATAACGAGCCCACGTCGGGCCGGTCTGCCGAACCTCGCCCGGCCAATAATTGACTCCGAGCAAAATCGCTCCACGCGCGTCAGGCAAAACGATCTCCGGATTTTTTCGTTTGTCCGCGGTGCGTTCCATCCACCCCATGTCGGCTTGAAAGCCGGCCTGCAACCAACGGTCTAAGCCGGACTCAGCATTCCCATCATACCGTTCGCGGTTTAGACTGACGAAGCGCACGACATCGAAGCCGAGCGCAAAAAGTGATTGGCGAAGTTCTTCCTGGGGCGAGTTCACGCCACCGGAGTTGGACGGAATTCCTGAGCTTCCCGCCGGTAAATTCGAATCACGTGCGCGGCAATGTCGTTGAGGGGTCGCCCATCGGTGAGAATCAAGGTGCCCGATCGTCGATAAATTGGCTCGCGTGCCGTATACAGTTTCCGAATACGGTCCATCGGATCTTCCACGTTGAGCAGGGGACGCGCTCGACTGGCCTGCGTGCGCTTCAAAATCGTTTCGAGCGACGCGTGAAGACAAATGAGCACGCCTTTTTGCATAAGCAACTCTCTCATGCCGGGCTGCACCACGAGCCCGCCGCCGCATGCAACCACGCAACGATGTGAAGGATGACCGTTGAGAATAAAATCGTGCTCCATCGCGCGGAAAGCGGGTTCGCCCTGCTGCGCGAAAATGTCGGCAATGATTTTCCCCTGCGCTTTTTCGATCTCGTGATCGCTGTCGAGAAGTTGAAACCCAAGCTTGTGCGCGACCGCCCGACCCACCGTCGTCTTGCCGGTGCCCATGAACCCGACGAGATAAAGGTTAACGTCTGTCATCGCAGCCCGAGAAATACCTCGATTGCGCTCGCTGCCAAACTCGAAAGCGCCGCGCTTAAAGCAAAAAAAGCCCCTCGCGTAAACGAGGGGCCGAGAGCGCGGTGCTCAACTTACATGTGCGCGATGATATTGTCGCCGAAGGCAGAGCACTTGATTTCGGTGGCGCCTTCCATTTGGCGGGCGAAATCATAGGTCACTCGCTTCGAGCCGATCGCGCCGTTCAAGCCTTTCAAAATCAAGTCAGCCGCTTCGATCCAGCCGAGGTAGCGAAACATCATTTCGCCAGAGAGTACGACGGATCCCGGATTGACCACGTCCTTGTTGGCGTACTTCGGAGCGGTGCCGTGCGTGGCTTCGAAGATCGCGTGGCCGGTCACATAGTTGATATTACCACCTGGAGCGATGCCGATGCCGCCGACCTGCGCGGCGAGAGCATCGGAAAGGTAATCACCGTTCAGATTGAGCGTCGCGATGACGTCGAAATCCGTCGGGCGGGTTAGCACCTGCTGCAGCGTGATGTCCGCAATCGCGTCTTTCAACACGAGTCCTCCGCCGCGTTTGCCGTCAGGAATCTTGCACCATGGCCCACCGTCGATGACTTCAGCGCCAAACTCGTTTTTCGCCAGCTCATATCCCCAGGACGCGAACGCGCCCTCGGTGTATTTCATGATATTACCCTTATGGACGAACGTAACCGACTTCTTTTTCTCCGCGATCGCGTACTCAATCGCAGCGCGCACGAGGCGCTCGGTGCCGGTTTTGGAAACCGGCTTAATGCCGATACCGACGAGCTCAGGTGTATCGCCAAAACGAATTTTCTTAAATTCCTTTGGGAAATTGGTCTTTAAAAATTCGATCGTCTTGAGCGCGCTTTCTTTACCCGCTTCGAAATCGATACCCGCGTAAATGTCTTCGGTGTTTTCGCGAAAAATAACCATGTCTACTTTTTCCGGATGCTTCACCGGCGAAGGCACGCCCGTGAACCACTGCACCGGGCGCAAGCAAACATAGAGGTCAAGCATCTGGCGCAGCGCGACGTTCAACGAACGAATGCCACCGCCGATCGGCGTGGTCAGAGGGCCTTTGATGCCGACCAAATAGTCTTTGAAGGCTTCCACCGTGTCATCGGGAAGCCAGTTGCTGAACCGTTTGAAACTTTCTTCGCCAGCAAAAACTTCGAACCAGTTAATCTTCTTTTTGCCGTGATAGGCTTTGGTCACCGCAGCGTCGAAGACGCGAACGGATGCGGCCCAGATATCAGGTCCAGTGCCATCGCCGCGAATGAACGGGATGACCGGTTGATCGGGAACAGAGAGTTTGCCGTTGGAGATGGTAATCTTGCCACCGGTCGGAGGAGTAACGGTCGTATATGCCATGAGCGTAAAAGGTTAAAGGCTCTTGCAGAAGTTCGCCAATCGCGAGACGCCCTTTGCGATAATCTCGTCGCTGGTCGCGTAGCTCAGGCGCAAGTAGCCCTCTGCTCCGAACGCGCTGCCGGGGACAGCGGCGACTTTTTCTTTTTCCAACAAGCGCGTACAGAAATCCTGCGAACCGAGGCCGAATTTCGAAATGTTGGGGAAGAGATAAAACGCACCCTGCGCGAGCAAACAGCTCACGCCGGAAATTTTGTTGAGTTCGCCGTGCAGAAACTTCCGGCGACGATCGAAGGCGGAGAGCATTTGCTCGAGGGCCGCTTTCGTTTTCTCCTTTTCGCGCAGCGCGGCAAGCGCGCCGTATTGCGCAAAGGTCGTCGCGTTCGAAGTTGTCTGGCTTTGCAGTTCACCAACGGCTTTCGCGATCGGCGCAGGCGCGACCATCGTGCCGAGACGCCAGCCGGTCATCGAATACGTTTTGCTAAAACCGGAAACAATCAGGGTGCGCGCTTCCGCTTCTTTGCTGAAAGTGGCCGGAGCCACGTGCTTGGCGCCATCATAGAGCAAGTGCTCGTAGATCTCGTCCGACATCACGTACAAATTGTGCTTCAACGCGACCGCCATGATCGCTTCGAGTTCGGAGCGCGAATAGACCGCGCCAGTCGGGTTTGACGGCGAATTGATGACCAACAGTTTTGTCTTCGCGGTGATCGCTTGCTCGAGTTGTTCTGGGGTGAGTTTAAATCCAGTGCGGTCATCGGCTAAAACGAACTTCGGCGTCGCACCGGCGAGTTTCACCATCTCCGGATAGCTAACCCAAAAAGGCGCAGGAATGATCACCTCGTCGCCAGGGCTGCAGATGGCGAGGATTGCGAGATAACAAGAGTATTTTCCGCTCGGACTGACGACCACTTGAGCTGGGGTCACTTTGAGTCCGTAGTCCGAAGCGTATTTTTCGGCGAGCGCAGCACGCAGCTCGTCGATGCCGGGAGTCGGCGCGTATTTCGTCTTCCCCGCGCGCAAGGCTGCGATGCAAGCCTCTTTGATATGTTCCGGAGTATCGAAATCCGGTTCACCGGCCGCAAAGCCGCAAACATCTTCTCCGGCCGCCTTGAGTGCTTTGGCCTTGGCATCGACCGCGAGGGTCGGCGAAGGCGAAATATTTTGGGCCCACGAAGAAAGTGGCGAGGGTTGGAAGCTCATGAAATGGGGTCGAGCAATAAGGCTCCGGCCCTCATAAAGGCAAGCGCACCTTTTGGCAGCGGCGCGAACTATTCCGAAGTAATATTAGAACCAAAAAACGTCTAATGTATCCGTAGACGCACTACGCTCTACGCGGATGCAAACGGAAAAGCTCGTCGTCAACTCAGGTGAGTCGATGACGAGCTCGAAAATTAGACGGGCCCTTAGTCCGCGAAAAAACTCAGCGACCGCGCTTGGCGGTCTTCTTGGCCGTGCGCGCTTCGAGAGCTTCGATCGCGACGCGGAGAAGTTCGCCGACGCTGACTTTTTTCTTCTTCGCGTACTTACCGAGCTTGGCCTTCATCTCGCCCGGAAGACGGACGGAAATTTGGCGATGCTCTTCGGAGGAAGTCGCGAAGTTCTCGTAATCGTATTCATCGATCGCGAGTCGGACCACTTCGCTTGTCGACTTCAGCGCCAGCTTTTTTTGCTGCGTGGTCAACTTTCCAATCAAAGACAGGGGTAGGTCAAACGTCAGCGGTGAAGGCGCGTTAGTATTGTTTTTAGCCATGGCAAACAGTCGGAGACATTAGGGTTTTGTCTAACTGAGACACACAAGCAAGGAGCCGACCGCGTCGGGAGCAACGCAAAATTTCACTAAGTTGTATGTTTCATTAACCAACATACTACCTTTCAGGTCAGAGATGCGCCACGATCACGGGGCAATTTTCGTGATCGCGGAAGGTGCCGGCGGTTGTATTGGTTCTGCCAGGACAGCGGGTTCAAATAAGGCCGGAGAAAATTCCTGATTCTCGGCCGCGGCCGTGACGGTGAAGCGCGACTTGTTGTGTGTCGCCTCCACTCGGTAGTCGATGGACTTCACAATCCACTGATCATCAACTTTTTTCAGGTCGAGCGTCGAAACGGTTTTGATCGCTTGGTCCTCAGCGTCGATCTCCTGAAACTCCACCACCGCGCTGTATTCTGTGTCCAAATACACGCGAACTCCCGTCAATTTCTCCGCCGCCGGAATCGCACCCGCACTCGGCTTCATCAAAAAAACATTGGCCGGACGTCCGCGAACTTTGGATACGCCTTCAAAGACGAAATCATTCCAATACAAAAACGGCATCTCCAAATCGAAAGCGGTGACATCACTCCCGGCTAAAGGCTGAAACAACGCTGCTGCTCCCAGAGGTTGCACGGCCGTCGACTGTCCGGGAACGAAGCTCCATGCTGCGCTCGTCGGACCAACTCTGACGAGCAGCCGGGTTTCTTGGCCCGCCACGCCGGACGCGAGGACGATGCGCGTCAAGTTGCCTTGGTCATCATGGGTTCCCCACAGCCGCCCCGCGATGGTGCGCTCATCGCCTCGGCGCGGAAGAATCGTGAGATTAAATTCTAAGTAATGCTGGCCCGGATACAGTCCATGGCTGCGAAAAGTCTGGAGAATTTTTCGGCCCGCCTCTTGGTCTGGCTTGCCGACCTGCGCGTAGTTATCGTTGGGACGAAAACGCTTCGGCTGCGCGAATGCGCGCGCGGCTAGCAGGGCACAAAAAAGGCAGACGACCGAAGCCATCTGCCTGGGAAAACGAGCTGTCATCCGAGCTGGGACAGCAAATGAGCTTACTTGTTGGCGCTGCGTGGCGCGGAGGTCGGAGCTGGCGTTGACGCCGCAGTCGCCGCGGGAGCCGCGCTCGCGGCGGGTGTCTGAGTGGCCGGCAGCGCAGGCAACGTCGAAGCCGGAATCGTCGGCAACGCACCGGTCACGTGGTTCACGTGTTTGTGTTGATAAACCTGTCCGAGATAGACGAAGAAACTGAGCACAAAGAACACGACCGTGAGATTGATCGTCGATTTGCTCAACACGTTGTTCGTGTCCGCACCGAAGGCGGCTTCGGCCATGCCGCCGCCCATCGCGGCGCCCATGCCACCATCAGCGGAGGCTTTCTGGGCCAACACCACCATGATCAAGAAAACGGATACAATGATCAGGATTACCGTGCCAATATCTATCAGGATGCTCATTGGAAACGGTCACCAAAACAAAAACGGCCGGGCAGTGTCAATCTCGCGTAGAAGTCCACTCATCTAAGCCTCGATCCCAAGCTTTTCCAAAAGACGCTGCAGATCGTCGTTGCCGGCGTACTCGATGACGATCTTGCCCCGCTTGGGCGTGTGCTTCACCGCGACGCGCGCACCCAGATGGGACGTTAACTTCTTCTGGATGCTCGCGATAGCCGCGGCTTCCATCGGCGGAACGGAACGCCCAGAGGCTGGAACCGTCGCTGCGGAGGTGGGCGCAGCTTTCTGGGTCTGGACGAGTTTCTCGCTCACCCGCACGCTCAGGCCTTCTTCAATAATGCGACGCGCCAGTAAAGCGCGCTGCGCATGGTCATCGATGCCTAGCAGCACTTTGGCGTGACCGACGCTGAGCAGAGATTTCGAAAGATACCCTTGCAGCTCGCCGTCGAGTGAAAGAAGACGAAGGGAGTTTGCCACGGTCGCGCGGCCGCGTCCGACCCGCTCGGCCGCCGCTTCCTGCGTAAGATCAAAATCGCGAATCAAACTCGCGTACCCATAGGCTTCTTCAACCGGATTGAGGCCTTCTCGCTGCAAGTTCTCGATCAAACCGAGAGCGGCCGACGAGGCATTGCTCGCTTCGACGAGTCGCGCCGGAATAGTTTTTATTTTGAGCAACTGAAACGCGCGCCAGCGACGTTCGCCTGCGATCAGCTGATATTTTTCACCATTTTTGCGAACCACGATCGGCTGCAGCAGACCTTCCGAACGAATGCTCTCAGCGAGTTCGTTAAGTTGGTCCGCGGAAATTTCGCGACGCGCTTGGTAGGGACTGCGCTCAATCGCTTGCACCGGTACTTCAATAAATCCGGCCGCGGCGGCAGCGCCGCCGGCTTGCGCGGAAGGAGTCTGCCCCCCATTGGCGGCGGCAGCAGGCGCTGCAGCTGATTTCGCGGATTCTGTCTTTGCAGAAGCGGGGGTTGCGTTGGCAATCAGTCCGCCGAGTCCTCGGCCGAGTCGAGATTTGGGTGCAGCCATGAGAGATTATTTGCCGCCGGGAATGAAGAGCGTTTGCCCAGCGTGTATTTTTGAGGGGTCAGCTAATTTATTTGCGTTGATGATATCTCGCGGGGTGCCGCCAGTTTTTTTGGCAATCGAACCGAGACTGTCCCCTTTCACAACAGTATACGTGACGCCTTCTTTCTTATAGTCATCAGAAAACGTCGGGGCGGCCACAGGTGACACGGCCGAAGCATGCGTGGCATTCACTCCACGCGCGAGCGATTGAATCGCTGCATTGCTCTCTTTGGCGAGTTTCTCGATGCGCGCGCTAACCACTTGTAGCGTTTCATCCTTCGACGAAGCGACAGCGCTTTTGATTTCCTTGTTCAACGTCGACACCGACTCGTTCAATTGCGCGACCGTCGCGTAACTCTGCTCCGCGGCCTGAGATTTTCCCGCCAGCTGCTGGTTCTGTCGCTGCAGCTGTTCTACCTGGAGCTGCAAATCACCCACTCGCTCCGCGAGCATACGCACATCTTCACGCAGGTTAGCGATCTCAACTCCCGAGGTCTGAGCGGGTAAAAACTGCGCTAAACTGAGCGCCACAAGAACCATTAAGGCCGCGCGAAAAACGGGTTTTTCCATGAGTCGAAATCTTGTGCAAATTCCCGGCTGAAAACAAGAGGCGACATTTTGGCGAGCGGCAAAATTTATCAATGAGCGCCTTTTCCCAGTCGGAGACGCTCGTCTTTTTGTTTAGACAATCGGCACAGCCTTTTCCAAAACGCATCACCCCCATGCCCAACTCGATGCGCAGAAAATCTATCCTGATTTTTTCGCTGGCGATCGCCCTCACCATCAGTCTGGTCGAAATCGTCGCCCAAGAAAGTGTGCACGAAAAGCTGGGCGATGCGTATTATATCCTCTGTCTTTCGCTGATCGGCTGCATTCTCCTCCTGCTCAGTGGTTATATATTTGATCGATCACTACTGGCGAAATTGCGCGAATTGGGCGCGAGTGCACTGACCGAGGATTCCGATGTTCCGGCCGCCGCGATTGAAGAAATCAGGAGCGACAAGGATGGTTTAGACGAAGTCATTGGACTCGCTCGCAAAATCGAACGCATGGCGCAGTCACTCCAAAAAGTGGAAGCGAGTTACCGCGCCGTGGTCGAAGATCAACTCGATCTCATCTGCCGCTACCGCGCCGATGGAAAACTTACTTTCGTGAACGGCGCCTACGCGCGTTTTTTCGGTAAAGATCGGCAAGCATTAATCGGCCAAAAATTCACGGTCAGCGAGGACGCGCTATTTTCGACTGATGATACCGACGACTCGGTCGAGACCGCTTCCTTCGAAAAGGAAATGGTTTCCGCAGATGGACAAACCATGACGCACTCTTGGGTCCATCGCGCGATCAAAGACTCCGACGGTAACGTGATCGAATTTCAAGCCGTGGGTCACGACATCACGGCGCGCAAAGAAGCGGAAATCGTCCTCCGCCAAGCGAAAGAAGCCGCGGAATCCGCGGACCGCGCAAAGAGCGAGTTTCTCGCTGTCGTGAGCCATGAGATTCGCACGCCGATCAATGGCGTGATCGGGTTCACTAAACTTCTCCGCGAAACACAGCTCGATCCCGAACAACGCAGTTTCGTCGACATGATCGGAACGAGCGGCCTGACACTGGAAGCGTTAATCAGCGACATCCTTGACATGTCAAAGATTGAGGCAGGCAAGATCGACATAGAGCACGCTCCGTTTGCGCTGCGGCAAACCGTCGAAGAGGTACTCATGTTCTTCAGTCCGAAAGCGCGTTCGTCTGGACTCGCCCTTGACGCGCGAATTGATAGCGACGTCCCCGCGCTGGTGAATGGTGACGTTAACCGCCTGCGCCAGATTCTCGTTAATCTCGTGGGCAATGCGATTAAGTTCACCGAGCGCGGCGGAATCACCGTATCCCTTTCTTGTATACGCGGAAACTTTGTCGAGGGCAGCTCGCGGCGCGAAGCGCGTCTCGCCTTTGCAGTCACGGACACGGGCATCGGGATTCCTTCGGATAAAATTAATCAATTGTTCAAGCCATTCAGCCAAGTCGACACCTCAGCCAGTCGTCGCCGGGGCGGTACTGGCCTAGGACTGATTATTTCGAAGCGGCTGTGCGAACTGATGCACGGCAACATCCAGGTAGAAAGCGAACCCGGTCGCGGCTCTACCTTCCGCTTCGATCTCCTCGCCGACTTCGAGCCCATGGTCGACACAAACCCTGGCTTAAACGGTTCGGTTAGCGGCCACTCCAGCTTTGGTCGGCCAGCCACGGCTTAAGCTGCGGTGACGCGTATCTCTGCGCCGCGCATAAACCAGCGGATAAGTCCAGCAGCTATCAGTTTTGGGGTTGAGCGCTTACACTCGCTTCGACGTCGATCTGACGCTCGAGACCCGCGCTGCTTAAAATTTTGATCGGTATAAACGCAGCCTGCCCCATCAGCCCACTCCTGGGCTGTACGACAATACGATATTCGCGTTTGGGTACTATAGACTCTATCCGCGTGGAAAAGCCCGCTTGGAGCGCATCGGTAGAGAGGATGTCGAAAGACTTAGGACCTTCCGCTTTGCAGGTGATGATCTTCTCCCTCTGAGCATCCTGCGGCGTCCACACCAAGAAGCGCGGTTCTACTTGGATAAACTCCTGTATATTGACTCGCATATCCAGCAACGCCGGAGCGGCCTCGTCGTCCGTAAGAACCGAAATGGTTCGGAATTGAAAGCCGACCCGGCTACCCGGAGTAAAGACTGCTTTTATCACTCCGTGTTCACCCGAACTAAAAACACGTTTCTCCAATTCTGCGACGACACATCCGCAACTCGTCGTAATCTCTTTAACGGTAATCTGGTGAGCGGTGGTGTTTGAAAAAGCATAAACGGCTTCAATCTTCGGGGTGTTAGGCTCCGCCTCTCGTTGGACGATGGTGCGCTCCCAAGAAAGAGCCGCCTCACTGATATCGCATGAAGCCAGTAATATCACCGGCAAGAGCAATTGAAATTTCACGGCTGAATATTCTGCAGAGTTGGCAAAGGGGGATGCCCCCTTTGCCACATTAAGTTTCCGTTAGGGCGTGAGGAATTGCCAACGCTGCCAATTGTAAGACTGCTTTTGCTGCAGCTGCGCCTGTTGATTAGCGCCCGAGTATTGAGGTTCCCCAACATAGTTTCCGCCATTGTTCGCCTGTATATAGTAAGAACCGGTGCCGTCGCCAGTAGCGGTCAGAATAAACTGCTGACTAGTCGCACCCGTGTAGCTGGCGAGTTGCTCGAGAGTGCCTACTCCACTGCCTCCGCCGGATTCGGCAATCACGGTAGTCGCTCCATGGATGGTGAGCTTATATATGCCGGTCGACACGATAGAGACATCCCATTTTTGGGTCGACGCTGCCGTGTAGGTGACCTGGGTTACCGCTGTGCCTACATTGGTATTGGCGGCGGCTAGCGAATAACCTGAATCGTAATTTTTGATACGATACGTTCCGGCCGCGATCGGACCGGTTCCCGTCGGAGCCGCTTGAGAGACGGCAATGCTTTGAGTAACGCCACTGCCCGTGAGAGTGATCGTAGCGGTGCGAGCGGAGCCCGTGTTGGCAGTCACCGTGGCCGTGAAACTTCCACTATTTGAACCGCTGGACGGTGAGACCGTGAGCCAGCTTTGACTCGAACTTACCGACCAGGCCACATTCGCCGAAACGGTCTCAGTCGAGCTGGAGGCCGAACTTGTAAACGACAGACTCGTCGGAGTAGCAGAAAGCGAGCTCGCGGTTCCTAATTGAGTCACGCTAACTGTAGGAGCAAGGCCATTAGCCCCGTGGAAAGTAACCACTCCACTCCTGCTGCCGGAACCGGTATTAGCAGTCACACTTACCGCCACAACCCCGTTCGAACTGCCACTGCTCGGCGAAGTGGTGAGCCATGTTTGATTCGTGGAAGCGGTCCAACTTTGATTTGCCGTTATAGTAACATTACTACTGCCCGCAGCGCTGGTTGAAAAAGAAAGAGAACTTGGCGAGGCGGCCAGGGTTCCACATTGGCCGATAGTGAAACTATTCGTCAATCCAGGCCAATCACCGGTATAGGTGAGTTCGTCAATATCCAATAATGTAGTGCCGCCTGAATTACCGTCGTAATAAAAGTAAGACATATAGTTACAACCACCCTGGACAAGGAGTCCGACGCCGCCCGGGCTGATCTTGTTGCCTATCGTTCCAAGAACAAGGGTTCCGTTCGCGCCACCAGTTGTGAGATT
>FTDT01000022.1_pt1 | contig 35662 bp, 30 predicted proteins | sample 1640021 | NCBI WGS metagenome assembly FTDT01 (sample SAMEA3914869, study PRJEB12502) | metagenome | biome: forest; material: soil | place: USA | collected 2012-03-12 | depth 0.1 m | reverse complement strand
GTCGTGTAGTGGGTTATTCGATACGACTGGTTGAAACGAGCGATTTGCCGGACCCTCGTTTTGCTGTTAAGAGTTCGGCGTGTATGCTTCGAAGAAAAAGTCGCTTCCCCCGTCAAAACCTGCGGTTTCATCGGTGGCCATTCCTAGAGTAGGTTTGACGAATGCGGAATTGGCGAACGAGCTCCTAGCTCTCGCTCAACTGCTTTCTGCGCAGAAAGAGAATCCCTATAAGATTCGCGCGTACCGGAAGGCCGCCGAAACGATTCGCTCACTTCCCGAAAGTATTTCAGAGATGGTCGCAAAGAAAGAGAATCTTACGGAGATTGCGGGAATCGGAGACGCGATTGCGAGCGCGCTGAAGGAAATCGTGACCAGCGGGCGTCTTCGGAAACTGGATACGTTGCGCGGTTCGGTCGATCCTGCGGTCGTTGCGCTGGGTGAATATCCGCGTCTCGATCCCGCGCGGGTCAAGCGGGTCTACGCGCAGCTTGGAATCTCTACGGTGGGCGAATTGAAGGAGGCCCTTCAAAGCGGCGCGATTGGAAAAACAATGAGCTCGCGGATCGAGCAGCACGTGCGCTCTGCGCTCACTGAAAGCACGACCCTGCTTCTTTACGATGCAGACGAAATCGCGCCGAAAATTCAGCAATATCTCGAAACCGTTTGCGGAGCCGCGCGCTCCGTTGTGACCGGCGAGACGAGGCGACGGGTAGACGTCGTCAACGAACTCACATTCCTAGTCGAAGGTGATTTCGCTAGCGTCGTGGCAAAATTTCAACGCTACGCCGGCGGCGCCACTGTAATCTCAGCTGAATTTCCTCGTGCGTTGTTTAAAATTGGAACGGGAGCGATGGTTCTACTGGAATTCGCTGATGCTCGTAAGTGGGGCATCGCGCTAATCGGGTCAACCGGATCAGAAGCCCATTTAGATGCACTCGAGCAGCAGACCAACGGGCTAGCGAAACTGGCCAAAACGAAACAGCGGTTTCCGACCGAAGATTTGGTGTATGAGGCACTCGATATAACGTATATTCAACCTGAGCTGCGCGAGGGGCGGGATGAAATCGAGCGCGCCCAACACGGGACGCTCCCGAAGCTCATTAATAATTCCGATTTGCGGGGTGACCTGCACGCCCACTCTGCGGCCAGCGATGGAGCCCACTCGATCGAGGACATGATTGAGGGAGCTCGGGAGCGCGGTTATCACTACCTCGGTATCACCGACCATTCGCAAAGTCTAAAGATTGCTAATGGCGTCGCGGAGCGCGATCTGTGGAAACAGATTCGGCGGATCGATAAGCTAAACGCGAAGCTGAAATTTTTTCGTGTGCTCAAATCTGCCGAGGTTGATATTCTTGCAGATGGTACGCTTGATTATTCAGACGATCTATTGCGCGAGCTGGATTATACTATTTGCTCAATCCACTCACGTTTTGGATTTGATAAACAAACGCAGACGCAGCGAATCATGCGTGCAATGGACCATCCATGTTTTGACATTCTTGGTCACGCTACGGGACGTCTATTATTGAGGCGTCCGGGATATGAACTCGACATGGAGAAGTTGGTCGCGCATGCGCGCGAACGCGGTTGTTTTTTCGAAATCAATTCGAGCCCAGATCGTTTAGATCTCTCGGCTGAGAACGCGCGACTCGCGCATGAAGCCGGCATAAAGATCGCGGTTAATACGGATGCGCACAGCATCTCGGAGCTCGGCTTTATCCGCTGGGGAGTGGACCAAGCGCGTCGCGCCGGACTCGAGGCTAAAGACGTTTTGAATTGCTTGAGCTGGCCGCAAATTGAGAAACAGTTGCGTTCTCGGCGTTAGGTCTTTGACGGAGGGGCGCACGGCGTGGCAATGCCTGCTGAAGACAATTTTTTGGCCCCTCTATTAGTCTCCCTTCCGCTCCAGAGGAAGAAGCGGATTATAAATGGCCGAAGCGTTTCCACGCTCCGCCGCCTCACTCAATCGAAAGAGTCCAGGCAGAGCGCGAGATCCACAATCGAGACATTAACTGCGTGTGATCGCTCTCATGTAACTCTTCCCCAAACGCCCCGTCATCTCGCTCAAACCTATGGAATATACTCCAATAAATAGGCAGGACGGCGTGGGCTGCTATAGATGGCGCATTGTTGTAGTCTCAATCAACATTGCTGGCCTCATGCTTCTTTCAGGCTGCATCAGCTCGCATGCATATAGAAGCTACCAGGCTGCCGACGACAACGTTGTTTATATAGACGCAGTCGGAGCCGAGGCTGCTTCGTCTGCACGCCACGATGATCGGCGGGCTAACGACCGATATAAAGGCGATCACCGCGACGGTGACGATCATCGTGATAATAAACCTTCATCCGGCGCCCACTCGTCCCCGACCGGCGGCGATCGTAACGACGGACCGCACGACGGTGGACACGCGAGCGGTGGAGGCAGCGCTCACAATGGCGGATCTCCTAGCGGAGGAGGAGGTTCGCACAGCGGACAGAGCGGCGGGCCAAATAGCTCTCACGGAGGCTCCAGCGGTGGCAGTGGCGGCGGCGGATCTCATGGCGGTTCTAGCGGTGGAAATGGCGGAGGTGGAGGGTCAAAGAAGCACTAGGACGGCTGTCTTCAATCGACCGGTCGGGTCCGCCTAAACAAACCACGTAACAACGCCATGGCTTTGTCTATGTATCAGCGATATGAAACGCATCACGCTTCTGTTGGCCTCAGTCCTTTCGATCGCTTCCGCTCGCGCCGAATTATATCTATTCTCGACAGTCAGTTCAACGACGTTCCCCTTTATAGGGGTTAAAGGGATCAATAATAATGGTGACCTCGTTGGAACCGCCTTTGACACCGCCGGTCGGCCGGTCGCCTTCATCTACTCAGGCTCCACTTTGACGGCCCATCCGTCGCCTGGTCCATCTCACTCGACGTGGGGCGATGCGATCAATAGCGCGGGAACGATCGTCGGTTTATGCGATCGCACTGGTTCGCCGCTCGGAAATGCGAACCACGCGTTCTATGCAACGAAAACAGGTACGTCCGTTGATTTTGACAGTAACTTCTCCCGCAATAGTGAAGCGACCGCGATCATCGATAGTAACTATGTCATCGGCACGCTATCTACAAAACCCGGCCAGACCTACGCATCTCAATCATTTCTTGGAAACACTGACGGCTGGATCCTGCCGCTCGGATCGACGTTGGGAAACTCTTTCGTCGCCGACGGTTTGAATGACTCCATCGTTATCGTAGGCAATGGCCCCTTCGGCGGCGAAACCTATAACGCATTCACAGGACAGGTGACCTACCTCGGTTATGCGCTGAATAATAACTGGAGCAATCACGCCTCTGCGATTAATCACACTGGCGTGGTCGCGGGTAAGGTGAACTCGCAAGGGTACCTCTGGACTGCAGGTACGGCGACACTTTTTGGCAGCAATGTATCAACCGTGAACGCAATGAATGCCAACGGCGACGTCGTGGGTTCACTCAGCAATGGCCACGCATTTGTATATATTCACTCGAACGGCCATTTTCTGGATCTTAATACCGTGGTCTCATCCAGCGTCACGGCAACCTGGACGCTGGCCTCAGGCGTTGGCATCAATGATCATGGCGTTATCGCGGGCCAAGCGCGTCGCCTTTCAACGCCAACGGAATACCCTACGTATGGCCAGTATGTCTACGTGCCGTTCAAGTTGTCGCCGCTCATCTTGATTCCGATTCCAATCCCTCCGGTTGCAGTCAAAGCGCAATAATCTGTTTTCGATCACTATACAATAGCCCAAAAGCCGACCCATGAGGCGGCTTTTGGGCGAATGTTTACGGAAGTTCAGCCAGCTGAAACGTTCTTTTAGACCGCCGGACCGATTTATAGAGCACACTAGCCCGATTTGCGATTTAGTGAGACGAACTTTCCACCGGAAACCGTCTGAGCGTAGCTCGAATATGGCCTGCTTTCACCTCTTCGCCCTCGCCATTGACGAGATGACTGATCTCTCCGATTCCTCCTCCCAGGGAAATCGTAGTGACGTCATGAAAAATCACCTTTGGTGAGGACGGCGCGGAAACAGCCGATGCAAGTTTCACCGTGGGATTGCGTCGAAAAAAGCAATATACACCAAGACCCCAGGCTTCGTGCGTTTTGACGGCCTCGCCGACTTTATATGATGCGAATCCCGGTGTGTCTTTCGCCGAAATCCATTCGTTTTGAGCAGGTACGTCGTAAGGCTCTTCGCTCTGATAAAAGTAAACGCGGCCGCGTTCGCCGTTCCAGCTGGTTTGAAAACTCTGGAAATGTTCCACCGCGAGTCCGTAGATCGTCACGTCGTCGCCGCTGACGATTAGTCCCCGAGCGGCTTCGTTTATTTTCCAGCCCACCCCGCTGCCGTGGTCGGCGCGCCAAATCCAAAGGTCGTCCGCAATGACATCGGAACTCGAAATCGCCAGCGCAGTTTCGACCTTCCCGGCGGCGTCGCCGCCGACACGGAAGAAAAGGTCGAACAATTCCGCGGGGTTTTCAGCGTGACGACCCGAGTGCGTGGTATCGCCGAGGCTGAGGAGTGTTTTTGACTGCGTTGCGCCCGCCGCAATCAGTATTCCGGCGATTTTCACGCCGTCCACGTCGGATACCCGAAGGGCGCCTTCTGGATTTTTAACGACCAGAGTCGGCAGCCCGAGGCCGAGGAGTAGCGTATTGGCGCGTTCGATACGCAGCGGCGCCTCCAATTCGTAAATGCCGGGTGTGAATATAAGATTTTTGCCAGCTGCTAGTGCTGCATTGATTGTGGTCGCCGAATCGGTCGCCTGGGCAATATAGAAATTCTCGATCGGTAAAATGCGAGCGGCGCTGCGCTCGGCTTCCCAATCGATGTTCGTGGAATCAAGCCGCAAAGGCGCGATCATGACGCCCAATTTTCCGTTCGATGAGATCGTTAAAAATGGTTTTTCTGACAGACGCGGTGCGCGCTGAACCGTGACGTATGGAGGGGCCGGGAATGATTCGGGCGGAGCTCCTTCGACGCCGACGAAAACCATATTCCAACTGGAGCTTTCCCAAGCGCCGATCCGTGAGGTGTGGGTCAACCATTGCTGCTGGTTGCCGGATAAAACTTTTCCTTCGATCACGGAGTCGGCCATAAACCCACCGCTAGACCAGCCGTGGTCGTCGAGCGCGAGATCGCCCTGGATATGCACACGACGGAGCGGACTTGCCTGTGAAACAGCCCACTGTTCGCGTCCGCCGTCAGGGACGATTTTAATATTCTCGACCGATCGCCAAAAATTCACGGTCGCATTGCCGCGTGCCCAACGCGCATCCACAGAGACGTGGCCAACAATAGTGACGTCGTCGGGCACAGCGCCGAGCCCAGCCACCTGTGTATAAAAGCCGACCCGCAAGTTCACATGATATACTCCCGGTTTAAACAATAATGCATAGCGCCCCGCGCCAAACTCCGCTTTCTCTTGTTTCGCGAAAATAGCGTCGACCTGTTTTTGAATGTTTTCCGCGGGCATCGCGGAATCAAAGATCAACGTCGTAGCCCCAAGATCTGGCCAGATGGGCGCTGTAGGTTGCTGATTATCTGCCGACAAAACCGAGCACTGAGTGCCGGCGGCGACGAGTAACAATAAGAGCTGGTAGACCTTTTGCATGCGTTCGGAAATCGACGCTTGAATTGGAGATCCGCCAATGAACACGCGAGTGCAATTTTATGCAACCGGAGCGGCGAGCTTCGTGTTGGACCCCTGGTTTAAACAAGCAGTCCCCCGGAAGGGTTACTGCTCCCGCACGATCACATCCAAGTGCGCGCCGGTAATTTGATCAATCGGTACCTGTTTCAAGCCGACTTCGACTTGAGGCGCGCTCAGACCAGGAAAAATTTCTCGGACTTTTTTCCAGGCTTCGTGGAGAGCGGCGATAGCCGACAAAAACTCCGCCGTGTTCTGGATATACGGAGTGGCCAGTTGAATCACCGTGAGCACTTCCTGTGCGGTCACGGACTGAAAGCGTTGAGCCTTCGAATCGGCGGTTTCAACGCCTTTCACGCGCACGATTGCGCGCTGAAGTTCGGCGGTGGCCGCATTAAGATCGGTTCCTGGGGCGGCTTCAAAATGCAACGTTAGCTCGGCCATAAATATACTCGCGATGCGAAGGAGTGATTGAACGAAAACAAAATCAGGCAGCGCAAGCCTTTGCGTTGCAGCTCACGCAGTTGTCATACCGACGCACGAGAGAAAATATGGAGCCCAATAAAATACCCCCTGCGCGTTGCCCGGCTCAACGAGGTACGCCCGCAGCGCATCTCGTAACGCGACTTCGGCCTCCGCGCCCTCCGCGTAACGTTCGTGAAACAGCTTAATCAGCTTCGAAGAACTTTCCGTCTCCACGAGCCAAAGGGACCCAAGCACACACCGCGCGCCCGCCTGGAACAGCGCCGACTGCAGACCGAAAATTTCGTCGCCGGGAACTCCTTTCACGCCGTTAGGCCGCGAGAACCTCAACTCCATGGCCTGTTGACCGGATTCACACGCGCACAGGACAACTACGTCTGCCGCTAGGGAGAGTTGGGCGATATCCATGCAGTCGAGCGCGCCGTCGCGAAGCAAAATACGCGCGTCCAGTGGCTCATCCGGCGAACTTAATACGCTGAAACCGTGGGTGCCGAAATGGACGCAACGCGCGCGGGTCAGCTCGGGCGCATCGCTGAATGTCGCGAAGTTTTTTTGATTAGCCTGAGCACCGCTCAGCGCTGCGACACTGTGATCGGCTTGCTGATAATTTTTCTCAATCGCGACTAAGTCCGTTTCCGTCTGAGCAAGCGGTGGCACTGCGGAGTTGGCGAAATGTTCGATGGCAACGCCGAAAAATCTGCGCTCGTATTTCCGTATCCACGGCAGCATGACGCTTGAAAAATTTGGGACGTACCGCATCGCAAATCGTGTGCCGAAATACTCGCCTTGGTCCCATTTGATCGCGTGAAAAGGAAACAAATGTAGACTGCGGTGGGGCGAGAAAATGACGCGCTCCTTGTCGCTCAAAAATTCTCTCACTTGCGCGGGCAGAAAACTCAAACCGGCTTTTTCAACCGCTTTGTCGAATGACCGCCCAGCCGCGGTCTTCAAGTTACGGATACAGGCAAATAACTCCTGCCACTCGTCTGCTTGCTCTGTCGTCAGGATGATCCGCTCGACGACGCAGCGCGTGCGATCCACACAAATCGTCAGAAACACCGACTCACTCATCCAATAATATCCGACGAGTGCTTCATCTTCGCGGAGCGACTGCTGGACACCCCCGAGAGAAAACTCAGGCAAGCTGGCCACGCGTTGGTTCGCACGCAAAACCGATAACAAATCCCAAATTTGCCGTCGTTGTTGGGCCACGGCTTCGCCGCCTCCGCTGAGACGAGCGAACTCAGTCGTAAGTTCGGCAATTTGACCAGATTGGTCCGCGGTGGTTTCGACCGCGCGAATCGAGTGCGCATTGCGAATCGACGAGCGCGCTTTCACTAGCTCGATTGTGCTCAGCATCGATTCCCAACGTTCGCGTTTAAAGTCCGCGAAGATGGCCCGCTCATAGAACTCCACCACCACGCTGAGTAAAGCAGCGGAACGAAAGAGGTCAGCTACGCGGTAACGCATCGTCTCGAAATCGCAAATGACCACGGTGCAGACTTTCGCAAGCGCGTCGAAATCTCGCACCATGATCGCCGCATCAGATTCGCGGCGGTATGTATCTAGAAAGGTAATGCGTTCAGATCCTTCACTAAACGACGTCAAACTCGGCGCGCGTCCCGCGAGTAACTTTTCCCGCGCCACGCCAGCGACGCCGCGTAGCTCTTCAGCTCGGCCGAGATGTCCAAGCAAATAGGCTCGCGCCAAACGCACCTTCGCTGAATAAATCGGAATGCGCAGACTGTCTGCCTCAGCGGTCAGTTTATCGATCTCTGCGAGCAAATCGTCCATCGCCGCGCCCGTGCCGATGCGGGCATTACAGGCGTCCTGGATGGTGGCCAGCGCCGTATCGATTTTTCGCATACGAGCGGTGAGTTCCGAACTTTCAACGAGCGAGTCACCCGCCTTCGGCGCGGACGACCGCTCCGCGGTTTGCTGAGGAAAATACTCGGCCGCCTCCGCTTCCCTTTCTTTCTCAATCGCGTTCGTCAACTCATCGATCTCGTCCAGCGCCGCCTCCATCTGCAATTGTGACGCAAGCAACTTTTCGGCCTCGGCCGATTTTTCCCGCACGAGATCGGCGTAGCGCGCGGAAAAAATGACCAGGTACCACGTGCAGATTTGGTGAAGTTGCGCGAGTAAAGCATTGCCGGTTCTTCCGAAGCGACGCGTTGAAATTTCAATCCACTGATGAACTGCTTCTGACGCGTCCGTTTTGCCTGGATCGTCGAAACCTAAATCCAGCAACTCCAGGGTCGCGGCCTTCGCTTGTTTGAGCGCTTCATAACCGTCGAACGCGCTTGCCGCGACTCGGCTTAGCTCGATCAAGGAGCCAATTTTCTTGAGTCGAGCGAAATCGGATTGCTGCGACTCGAGTTCGTGGAGCGCGGTCAACGAAACCGCAGTGTCTGCATCGAACCTCCCGGCGAGTTGTTGCGAGAGTAGCGCGGCCTTGGCACGAATCTCGATGGCCTTCTCTGGTGCGCCGGCACGCTCGAAGAACATCGCGCTCCGAGTGAATGCCTGCTGTGCATCATCGGGTCGCCCCGCAATCAGATAACTTTTGGCCAAGGCTGATTCCGTGTGCGCACTACCGTCGAAAACGTAGGACAACAAGCCCCCATTACGCGGATCAGTTTGTTGAATCAGTTGGGCGAATTCATCCCGCAGGTTTTCCAGGGCGCAGATACTTTCGGTCGTGACAAAACCAGCAATAGCCGGAGGGCGTTCGGATAATTTCGCCGAAATCGCTGTGGCCGCTGCAAGCGTCGCGGTTTTCTCGGGCGTATCGCCGGGATCAGGTCGATTTGCGTTCGGAAATCGGGTAAGCAAATCCGAGAGGAGTTGCAGCGCCAACCATAAGCGGGTGCCCACGGTTCGGGTTGGCTCGGGCTCGGTTCCGGCTGCGATTCGCTGCCAAAGCGCCTGCACCGCTTGCTGGCCAGATTGATCCGAGCCGTATCCGGTTTTCCTATACCATTTAAAATAGAGAACATTCAGCGCCTCGAACCAAGCGCGGGCCGGTTCGTTCTGTTTTGCACGCAACGCTTCCAGCGCTTCTGGCAGAGGCAGGCTTGTCCAGGCGTCAGCTAACTCGAGCCGTTCCCAGAGCTCTGCGTGAGGGAGTCCGCGGCGATAGGCACTCCGAAACTTCGGCCAATCGCGCTTAGCAGCCACGTTATTCAGCCGCGAGGCCGACGTGGTTTACCTCCAGCGTCGTGCCAAGCGCGCGTTGATAGGTCGCGATCGCTTTTCGCTGATCGGAAATCGCGGCGATCTGACGATATTCAATATTCGCCAAATCTTGCTGTTTTTGAAGAATGACGAACGTATCGCCGGTGCCAGCCTTCAGTCGTTTGATTTCCGCTTGCAAAGTTTGATCGGTCAGAAGGTACGCGTTTTTGAGAGACTCAACCCGAGCTCTCGTGGTTTCTAATTGGGCGGCGTCTGTGGTAATTTCAAGGGCAATGTCTGCTTCCAGCCGCCGCAGGTCCTCTTCGCTCTGGCGAACCGTCAAGCGAGCAGCACGAACTTTCCCGCGTCCTTCGGTGAAAGTCAGCGGAACGCTCACCACGAGGCCGATAGAGCGTGAACGATTCTGGTCACCGCGCACTTGATCCCAGCTCGCACGATACGTCTCGTCGAGTCCGTTGTAGCCAGCGCTCGCCACCACGTCGACTCGCGGCAATAGTGCATTATTTGCCAATGAGCGCGCCGCTTTTTGCTTATATACATTCTGTCTAAAGGACTCGTAGTCAGGACGCTTAATAAAAGCCGTTTTAATATCGAGGTCGGGCTGGGCAGTGATCGGTCGAACGTCCGCTGGCGGCGCCAAGTCGATTTCGGGACCGTTTACCTCGAAGTGACTTCCCCCCATTAAGCGTCTTAGCTGGTTCTCCGAATCGCGCAGACTGCGCACCGCGATGATAACCTGCTCTTCGAGGGAAGCAGCCTGAGCGCGTGCCTGAATGACATCCGCTTCAGCCACCGCACCCGCGCGGAATCGGCGTTCGTTATCCGCGGCTAATCTGGCGACTTCGTCCCTATAGAGCACCGCGATCCGGGCGCCTTCATGCGCTTGGATTAGATCGTTATAGGCGATGATGACGTTCGTTACCAGGTCGATCAGTCCTTGCCGATAGTTCGCGTCGGAAATGGCGCGATCCGCTTTGGCGACACGCACATTATATAGATTGGCGCCGAAACCGAATCCGCGCAGCAAGGGCTGCGTGATCGTGACGGAGTCTCCGCTCATAAAACTTTCCGGCAAAAATGTGCCTGGCTCGCCCGCGAGTCTTCCTCGTGAGGAACCGATACTATAAGTCAAACCCCAGGGGGTCAGACCATCGAGGGCGACCCCAATGTCGCGACTCTTTACATTGAGCGGCGTGCCCAGAGGCAGCTCCGGACTCGGCGTGGCGTCGTCCGAAAACTGGTCGTGAAAATCAATCGTTGGATCAAATTGACCCCATGCCGCGGTGACATTGGCGCGCGCGATTTTTCGGCCGTAGTCCACCACCTTCACCGTCTGGTTATGTTCGAGTGCGGTGCGGATGGCGTCGTCTAGCGTCAATTTTTCGGCGCGTCCAGTCGCAGCAAGTAATAACGCCGCTGCGCCGGATGCGCCCAATATTTTCCTCAGCTTCATCACGCGCTAGTGGGCGCTGTGGTTTCTTGATCTTTGACCACGCGACCGTCGAAGATGTGCACCGTGCGATCGGCATGTTTCGCGAATCGCTCATCGTGTGTGACCATCACGAGCGTGGCGCCGCCGCGGTGAAGATCGGAGAGCAGTTGCATCACCGCGTCGCCATTCTTCGAATCCAAATTGCCGGTCGGTTCATCCGCCAGCAGCACGGCTGGTTTTCCCGCGAGCGCGCGTGCCACCGCGACGCGCTGCTGCTGACCGCCGGAAAGTTGCGACGGAAAATGTTTAGCGCGATGCGCCATGCCGACTTTTTCCAGCGCTTCGGTGACCGCCGCTTTGCGCTCCGCCGTGGGCATATTTCGATAGGTTAGCGGGAGTTCGACATTTTCATAGACTGTCAGATCACCGATCAGATTGAACGATTGGAAGATGAAGCCGATTTCGCGATTGCGTATGCGCGCGCGCTCCGTGTTCGACAGCGCTTGGACGGGCGAGCCTTTCAACAAATAAGAACCGTCGGTCGGAGAATCCAACAAACCAAGAATCGAGAGCAGCGTCGATTTTCCGCAGCCGGATGGTCCGGCGATGGCGACATATTCGCCCGAAAGAATTTCGAGGTGGATGCCGGATAATGCGTGCGTTTCGACTTCATCGGTCAGAAACACCTTCGTAACGCCGTCGAGTTTAATGAGAGATGCGGACATAGGTTGTAGGGTTGAATCAACTACACAGAAGATTGCTTGGAGTTGCAGTTATTTGAGTTTCACGCGGGAGTATTCATCCCACGCCGACATGTCGGACACGATGACCTTGTCGCCAGGTTCCAGGCCCTGCGTGATTTCGACTTCATTGACGGACATTTTGCCCAGATGAACTGGCGTGCGCATCGCGTAAACGCCATCCGCGTCGAGCTTAAACACATTGACCACGGTATTTTCCTGACCGCTGACGGGCCGACTCACGTGGACTGCGTCCGCAAGACGTTCGAGTTCGATCACGCCATCAACGCTCAAATCAGGACGGGCGCCGCGCGGGAGTTCTCCTGTGATGGTTACATCCACGGTGACGGTTCCGTTTTGCACGGCCGGGTCGATGCGAGAAACACGGCCATCGGCGATGCCATTGCGGGTATCAATATGCGCGGTTTGGCCGATAAGAATATCGCGCGCCTGAGTTTCGGAAATTTTAACCTCTGCCTTGAGTCGTTTCGGATCGGCGACCCGAGCCAAGTTGGCTCCGGGCTGAACCTGTTGGCCGACTTCCACCGGGAGCGCGGAGAGCACGCCTTTCATCCCGGCGCGGACTTGCAATGCGTCGGTTTCTTGGTGGCGCAAGTCGGCTTGCGCGTGCAATCGATCGACCTCGGCTTCTTTGACGGCAAGTTGTGGAGCGACGGAATCGCGTTGAAAGGCGAAGCGCTTCTCTTCGATTTGATTGAGCGTTTCCGCCTGCGACGCGTTCACTTTCGAGAGGCGAAGTTCGAGCGGAGAAACCAGACCATCTTTGGACAACTGCTCGTTGACCTCGGCGCGTAGCCGCGCCTGTTCGAAGGTTGCTTTGGCGGTGGCGGCGGCAGATTCCGCTTCGAGGACGCCCCGTTGCAATTGCACCCGCAGACTTTCCAATTCGGCGGAAGACGCTTTCCACTGCGAGTCGGCGGCGATCGCGGCTTGTTCGACGTCGGGATTTGTCAGCACGAGAATAACACTGTCTGGTTCGACATTCGCGCCGGGCCGCAAAACGATGCGATCAACGCGGCCTTGAGTGCGTGCCGCGAGCCAGCGGATTTCGTCCGGCACGAGCGTGCCAATACCGCGCACTTGACGGAGAAATTCTCCACGCTTCACGGTATCGATCCAAACCGAACTCCGATCCACCCCGGGTGCGGCGGGTTTTAACGTGGTGATGAGCCAAGTGGCGAGGCCGAGAAGGAGGACGCCGCCTGCGCCGATGATAATTCGACGACGGCGTCGCTGTTTCGCCTGAGAAGGACGTGGGATATCCATGAGCAAGCGTGCATTTGCACGGGGCGTGCCATGGCCAACGGCGATTTTTAACTTACAGCGGCGGAGAGGCTTAACAAAATCCGTCTTCTAGAGAAGTCTGCACTCGTTTCAGTTGCGGGAAACGAGAATCCCAGTTTCGGGACGCGGCGCTGGCCCTAACGTTCGCAATAAAGTTGCTTAGACCGTTCGCGCCAAGGTGAGCGTGGCCACGGCTCCGCTGGAGCCTTGGCGATTTTGCAGCGAGAGCATGCCGCCGTGATTTTCCGCGATCTGTCGAGCGAGGATCAGTCCGATGCCTGAACCGGTCGGTTTGGTCGTGAAGAACGGCACAAATAAATTTCCCGTATTCAAAATTCCATGACCGTCGTCTTCGATTACTACGTGTATGTGATTTCCGAATACGTGCCAGCCAAGTCGCACACCGGCGGACGTACACCCTTCCGACCTTTTCGCGAGCGCCGCGTCGGCGGCGTTGCGCAAAAGATTGATCAAGCCTTGCTCGAGTTGTGCTCGATCGACAGGCCAGGATAAATCGGCGGGGCCGCCGACTACGTCGACGCTGAGGCGCGTCTCGAGCGCGGCGACATGACGCAGGATAGGATCGATCTTTTCTTCGCGCAACACAGCGGCGGGCAAACGCGCCAGTCGCGCATAGCCCTCCATAAATCGACTTAAGCCTTCGGCGCGGCTTTCAATAATTTCTAGTCCCGCGTTCAAATCGTCTTCCCATTCCGGCGGACGCGTCTCCAGTTGCAACACGCCGCGCAAACTTCCAGCCAGGGATTTGATTGGGGCGAGCGAGTTGTTCAACTCGTGGCCGAGCACGCGCACGAGCCGTTGCCAGACAAGCCGCTCTTCTTCGCGCAGCGTTCGGCTCAGATCGGAAATCACGAGCAATTGATGCGCCCTGCCCTGTTCACGGAAGCTGCGCCGGCGCATCCCCCAGCGGCCCGACACGTTTGCGAACGTCTGGGTTAATACGCGATCGCTATCGCCTTCGAGGCAATCATCGAGACCGAGCGCTGCGGCTGAAAGGCCCTCGACCTGATCGTGCCCCCACCCAATCAATCTTTGCCCGGCGGGATTGGCGAACTGGAGACGCTCGTCGGCATCGAACGCAAAAATGGCGACGTCAATTTCGCGGATTACCGTGGCGAGCAGCGCGGTGGCTTCCACTTGCCCGAAGCGCGCGCGCTGCAGCTCATGCATTAATTGATTCAGCTCGCGAGTGGTTTCGTAGAGCGCGTCACGATGGCCAGATCCGCGAGCGCGCATCGAAAAATCGTTTTCCCGAACCGCGCTCAGTACGTTGGCCAGCACGTAGAGCGAATGCACCACGCGCCCGCGCGCGGCCCACGCGAAGCCGGCCCAGCCGGGTAAAACTAGGCCCGCGACCAAGAGGATATTGCGGGCCGACGAACCGGTGGCGATCAGCACGATGAGCGTGGTCAAAATTCCCGGCACGCCCGCCAGTAGTGCATAAGCGAATACAAGGTTCTCATGGCCCAATCGCCGAGGTAATGGCGACAAACGAGTGCGGCGCCGCAATTCGTCGCGATCGGGCCGGGAATTTTCACTCGTCGGCATGGGCCGAAATTAGAGATGATGTTTCTCGAGGCGCCGGTAAAATGCGCTCCGGCTGAGACCAAGCGCATCGGCCGCTTGGCGCGCATTACCACCATAGCGCGCCAGGGTTTTCTTGATCAAGTGGCACTCCACTTCTTCGAGGCTCATCGTGTCGAGCGAAGGCGCGGCCGCGCTGCCATTATTGAGTCCGAGCGCGGGCACACCGATCAGTCGATCGGGCGACATCAACACAGCTCGCTCGATCGCGTGGTCGAGTTCGCGCACGTTGCCGGGCCAAGCATACGCTTTGAGCGCGGCGAGGGCCGACGGCTCGAAACCGACGATCGGTTTTCGATAGCGCGCGAGATGACGTTTCAAAAAATGCTCTGCCAGAAGTTCGATGTCATCCACTCGTTCGCGCAGCGGCGGCAAGTGAAGATGAATCGTATTAAGACGGAAAAAAAGGTCTTGGCGGAATCTTCCCGCGGCAACTTCAGCGGGAAGATCCGCATTGGTCGCGGAGATCAGCCGCACATTTGCGCGATAGGTTCGTGAGGAACCGACGCGCTCATATTCACCCGTTTCGACGGTGCGCAGCACTTTGGCTTGTTGGGAAACTGGAAGATTTCCAATTTCGTCGAGGAAAAGCGTTCCGCCTTCGGCCAGTTCGAAACGCCCGGCGCGATCGGCTTTCGCGTCCGTAAAAGCACCGCGCGTGTGGCCGAACAATTCGCTTTCGAAGACGCCTTCCGGGAGACCACCTATATTAACTGAAACGAAAGGTTGGGCGGCGCGAATGGACGCGGCGTGCAGTGCGCGCGCGGTCACGCCTTTACCGGTCCCGTTTTCGCCCGTGATGAGCACGTTGGCATCTGACGGTCCGACGCGGCCGATCACTTCAAGGACCGGGCGCATCGCGGCGGAACGCGCGATCAACGCGGGGCCAGATTCTTTGCCGCTTTGCTGTTGGATGTCGCGATAGACGCGAACCGCGCGGGCGCGTTCGAGTTGCTGTCTGGCGACGGCGAGCAGTCTTTCGTTGTCCCACGGCTTAGTGACGAAATCTGAGGCGCCCCGCTTCATCGCGTCGACGACTAGATCAACGTGACTCCATGCCGTCATTACGACCACTGGGAGCGTCGCGTCGATCGCGCGAAGTTTTTCCAAAAGATCGAGTCCTTCGGCACCGCTGGTGGTGTCGCGCGTGTAGTTCAGATCGATCAACACGAGTTGATAATCCTTCGCTTCAACGGCTCGCAACACCGCGCGTGGGGAGTCGACAGTCTCAACCACGAAGCTCGCGTTTTTGAAGAGCAGACGCAGCGCCTCGCGAATATCCGATTGATCATCGGCTATCAAAATCCGTGGGCGCGAGGTATCCACCATGGCGCCGAACTCACTCGCCGCGCCGTTCGAAGTCAAGCGGACTACACGCGCGTGAGTTCGCTGCGGCTACAGCTTAGCGCGCAAATCCGGTGTTAATAAATCGCGCGCCAGTTGATAAAGTTCGGGGTCGGATATCCGTAAATCGAATACTTTCTCGAGCAGCTGAAGACGATATAAACTGCCGATGGAGAGAGAGCGGATCTTGGAGGCGTCGATCTTCATCATGCATTTTTGCACCTGATCCTTTGCCGCTGCGGACTGTTGCGTCCGGGCGAGGATGACGGCGAGATCTACACGCCGATCGAAAGGAAGGAAACGATCACCGCCGTGCGTTAAGCGTGAGGAGATTGATTGCAGAACCGAAGTGAGCGTCTCTTGGTCGTTTGTCGAGAGAGCGACTTCGGCTCGCGTGACTATCGCGCCCAGATCGGCGGGATATTTCCGAAGATTTTGGGCAATTGGGACGGCCAGCTCCGGTTTGCCCACATCGATGAAATAGTCGCACAAGCGACTTAGCGCGAGGGCGTCATTTTGTTGTGGTTCGAATTTGAAGACGGAGACGTATTGATTTTCGAACCCAGCCACGGTCGGCAATGTATACGTCACCGGGCGAAGCCAATTCGGCAAAGACCATTGATGAAGCAAATTGAGAAACGTGCCCTCGAGCTGTCCAGAGCCCACGCGTGCATATTGATTCATCGTTTCGTCCCAGGTAGGGACGATGATATAAGAGACTTCCCGCTTCTCGATCAAAGCCTGGGCTTCTTCGATGGTGGAGGCGCTCAAAATGCGGACCGCTGCGCTCACGCCATCGACATTTTCCCAAAATAAACTGCCGAGGCCACGCAGACCGCCGTAATAATAAAGAGCGACGCTGGCACCGGGCGGCGCCAACACGATTGCGTGTGACGCGTCGGCGTGCGTTTGCAGGTAGTGCGCAAGGTCTCGTTCGATCAATGACGTCAGGTCAGTGTCTTCCAGCGCTTCGTTGCGAGGGGAAGTGAAGATTACGCCAAACTGTATAATCGCGCCCGGGAGCATCGCGACGAGCGCGGTCCATAGTGCCGCGTTAACGGAGGGGGGCGTCTTCGGCTTCACCGCATTCGCTGGATCAGGCTCAGTCGTTGCTATGCAGATGGTTAATATAGCCAGATATCCCGCGAGGTTCCACCAACTCAGCCGGTAAAAACTATACACAATAACGATCGCCAGCGGCCCTGTTACTAGAGCGCATCCGATCGCGCGTTGGACGGCATGGCGATCGCGCAGGCGCCAGATAGAAAGACCCACGGCGAAAATTGGAATGAGGACCGTGGCGAAAAATTTCAGCGTGGGACCCGTGCGCAGGAGCCAAGCCCAGAGGCCGTTCCCGCTGACGTCGCTGGGCAATTTGGTCAATCGATACGAGAGTAAGTCGGTCGCCCAAAAACCGGACGATTTCAATTGATGCGCGACGATTGGAAAGGCAGCGACGGCAGCCAGCCCGAGAAGACTGCTTATATAGTCCGAGGGCTTCGCTTTCCTTGTGCAGAGAATACGGCTGAGCGTCCCGATGACCATCGCAAGGCCTAGCCAGGCCAACGCGTATAGCGGATGCAGCACGCGCAGATCTGTTTCCTTGAACAAATCTGGTGCGCTCTCGGCGCAATAAAAAGCGAGGCTCGCGATGGCGCCGGTGACGCCCCAACTGAGCCACGGAAGGGCAATGGCCGCGACGCTCGCGGCCGAGCGACGTTGGACCCAAGCCGTCAAGAGAGCGCTGAACGCGACTCCCAACAGAATCGGCGCCTCGATGCTAACGTCCACCCAAAGGGCGGCTGCTCCGAAGATGGCTGATGCGACGAACCAATTACGTAGTGCCGGCACCACTACATCCTCGGCGTCGGCACGGCGCGATTGCCAGCAACCCGCGGGCAAGCCCGCTACGCTTCCGAAAGCCAGGAGCCACGCTAAGCCGTGATGGTCGGGAGCTCCGGGGATGAAGCCTTCCGTGAACGGAAACAAGAAAGCGATGCCGAGAGAAAATAAAATCCCAGTGCGGGCGCCAAAGATCGCCTTAAGAACCAGCGCTCCGACGATCAGAGCAAAGATCAAGAGCGCAGGGTCGGCCCATATCGAGGCGGTTTCTACGGCAGCAATTGACGTGGTCGACCTCAGGAAGTGGTCGATCCACGCCGCGCTCGCCAACCACCAACGGTATGGAGAAGGCGAGTGCACGTTGCGGCCAGAAGGAGCGTTATCTTGCGATGTATGGCGCAGGCGAAGATGGCCTTCGCGAAACAGAGCTTCGGTTTCCAGAATCCATTGAAAACTTTCGTTCGTATGGCCCGGTATAATCAGACGGTGCTCGATGGTATTGTCCCCGGTCGGTTTCGCCACCGGCTGAGCTGCGAGCCCGGAAACAAACTCCACGCGCTGCGCTCGCCTCCAGCCGACGCCAACAATCAGCGCGATGCCAAACACGAGCGAAATCCAAAAAAACAAGACAGAGCGATGGGCGGAAGCTTGCATGCAGGGGCGCGAGCGCGTGAGAGAAGCTGCCGCGACCAAGCCTCGCAAGCTCATCCACGCAAGAAGGATCTGTCGACGATTCGCTATCGATCGACGCGATATTTTCGCGCTCTACTAACTCAGGTGATTGGGACGCCAAGAAGGTCTCGACGTGACCCTAATTGCTTCCGCGAGTTTCATCAACGTCCTTACGTCCGCGTGCGGCGCTCCGCTTTAGAATAAACAGCGTCACCACGATAAACAGAATGGCGACCACGAGCGGTGCGATGACGATGATCATCACGTAACCTTAATCTCTCGCGCGCGACGCGCAAGCGTCCGGAATGCGCGCGGCCGATCGCGTCGATCGAGGCCCTTGCGCCAATAGAGATTCTCCTTCGGTTCTACTTTGGAAGCGGTTTAACTGTAATACGCTTCGACGACGTCAGAGCCTGTTGAGGTGCTCAGCCCATCCAAACGGGTCAGAAGGACTTCAACGTGCATCTCTCTTCCGGGAGAACCGCGGAAGCTGCCTTTGATCGGTGTGACGTCCGCGTAGTCGCGTCCCACCGCGAGTTTCACATAGCGACCGTCGACTTGTTTGTCGTTGGTCGGATCGAGTCCATGCCAGCCGTGATCCGGTAGAAAAATTTCGACCCAAGCGTGCGTCGCTTGCGCTCCTTTCAGTTCGCCAGCGGGTCCGTTATAAATATATCCACTGACGTAGCGCGCCGGAATTTGACGGATGCGGCAGAAAGCGATCATGACGTGCGCGAGGTCTTGGCAGACGCCGCGGCGAAGGCGAAGGACGTCATCGACCGTGGAATGCACTGTAGTGGCGGCTGCCTGGTAGGTGATTTCTCGATACACCTGATGCATAATTGCCAGTGCAAGTTGCCAAGCGTCCCCTTCCGGCGGCGCATTCCCGGCGGCATCGTCGATATCTGCACTCAGCGCGATGTAGTGACTCGACTGAAGAAAGTCATAGCAGCGATCCATCCGCGCGCACGCCGCCATGTTTACCAGCGGCGCCAGTGCGGACGTCTCGGACAAATGGGTTTGCTCAGCCGTGCTGACGATGGACGTGGCCTCGACCAATAATTCCTGGTGCGGCTCGGCGAGTTCGAACACATGCACGCAGTTCAGATAAAAATCGAGATAGTGCGTCAACCGCGTCGCAGGCAGAATTTTCAGTAAGAAACTTTGCCGGCGCTGTCCCTGCGTATCCGGTGGTTGGAGACGCGCTTCATTGAAGCTGTCATAAACCGGACCCTCGTAGAGATAGCGCGTCCGGTGCAGCACCTGCAGCTTCATGATTGGGGTGATACCGGCCTATCGCCGAGCGACGAAGCCATCTGTTGTTGCTGCTGTTCTTGCTGGTGGAAGGCGCCGTCGCCCAGCGTGTGAAAGTGTTGAAAGATGTAGGTTTTGAAGAGAGCCTCGCCAATAATATTTAGCTGTCCCTGAATTCGATCCAAATAAGCGTGCAGCCCTTCGTCAAAAATATCGGTCACGCTGCTAAACTGAAGCTCGGCCAAAAGACGGCCACTGTGTTTTTCGCCCTCGTTGGTGAAGCGACCTTCGGACACCCCGGAAATCCGGCGGAGCGCGGAATCTAGTTGCTGCACGCAGAAGCGGACGGAGCGCGGAAAGTCTTCGGACAACAGGAGCAACTCTACGACCAAAAGTGGCTGAACTTCCGCGCCGTAAAGCGCTTTATAGGCATCCCACGCGCTTCCTGAGCGCAAGACGGCGGACCAACCTAGTGAGGCTTCTTGAGTTGCTTGAGCGGCGGCGCCGTGGTCGGGCACAGAGGCATGCCAGACGTCGAGCAGTCGAGACGTCTTGTCGGCGCGCTCGAGATAGCGTCCAGCCTGCACGAAAAACCAACCTTCATTGCGCACTTGAGTCGTATCGGTCAGCCCATGCAAGTGGAGCGAACTCGCTTTGATTTCGCTGAAGAATTCATAGACGCTGCTCTCCCAAAGTTCGCGAGCTCTCGGCGAATGGATGAAGAGATAGAGGCGGTTGAGCTCTTCCCAAACGTCGGCGCTCACTTGGTCACGGACCATGCGAGCATTCTCACGCGCTTGCGTGATGGATGAGAGAATTGAGTTCGGATTTTCTGCTTGGAAAACCAGAAATTCCGCCACCGCCGGCCCCGTGGCTTTCGGGTGCAACTCGGCAAATCGTTCTTCATCGCCCGTGCTCTGCACAATTGGCAACCAGTGTTCGACCACCACGCGGTCGTCCAAGTTGCGGATGTCGAGCATCAGCTGAAGATTTACGTCCACCAGCCGCACCGTATTCTCGGCGCGTTCAACGTATCGACTCATCCAATACAAGGAATTAGCTACGCGGCTCAACATATAGAAACAGCCGAGTTATTCATCACCATATAAAACCCAGGTATCTTTACTTCCCCCGCCCTGCGAGGAATTTACGATTAACGAGCCTTTGCGCAGAGCCACGCGAGTGAGCCCGCCAGGGATAATCATAGGCTTTTCGCCGTAGAGAATGAATGGACGCAGATCGACGTGCCGCCCATCATATTCACCATCGCAGAAAGTCGGATGGCGCGAGAGCGAGATCACCGGTTGCGCAATATAGTTACGAGGATCGTGGAGAATCTTTTCGCGAAAATCGGCTCGTTCTTCAATGGTTGATTTCGGACCCATTAACATTCCGTAACCGCCGGCTTCGTTAGTTGCTTTGACGACGAGCTCATCGAGGTGATCGATGATATATTGACGGTCTTCTTTTTCGCTCGCCAAGTAGGTAGGGACGCTGCCGAGGATTGGTTCTTGATCGAGGTAGTACTTGATCATTTTCGGCACGAACGCGTAGATCGCTTTATCATCGGCGACGCCAGTACCGATCGAGTTCGCGAGCGAAACGTGACCTGCGCGATAAGCGTTGACAAGACCAGGGACGCCGAGCGCTGAGTCGCGCCGGAAAACCGTCGGATCGAGAAAATCGTCGTCGATGCGCCGATAAATCACATGCACCGGCTTGAGGCCCTTGGTGGTGCGCATAAACACATGCTGGTCTTGCACCAGCAAATCGCGTCCCTCGACGATCTCGATGCCCATTTGACGGGCCAAGTAAGTATGCTCGAAGTAAGCCGAGTTGTACGAGCCGGGCGTAAGCAGCACCACATTGGGTTCGGAAATTCCGCCTGGTGCTATATACTCAAGCAGTTTGAGCAACTCGTTCGGATAATCCTCAACGGGACGAACACCGATGCGTTCGAAACTGTTGGGAAATGTACGTTTCAGGGCGCGGCGGTTTTCAAGGAGATAACTTACCCCGGACGGACAGCGGCCATTGTCTTCCAGAACGAGATAGCGCCCATCGCGGTCGCGAATAATATCGGTACCGCAAATATGAATATAGATATCGCGAGCGACTTTGCAGCCGACGAATTCCCTGCGAAAATGTTTCGCTGAGAGAACGTATTCGGCAGGGATGGTCCCATCTTTGAGGATGTGCTGATCGTGATACACATCATGCAAAAAGAGATTTAGCGCGGTGATTCGTTGCACGAGCCCGGCCTCGATTTGCTCCCACTCGCGCGCCGGAATAATCCGCGGCATCAGGTCGAAAGGGAAAACGCGTTCAGCACCTTGGACGTCGCCATAGACGTTGAAGGTGATGCCTTGGTGCAAAAACGCTAGATCGACGGCTCGTCGCCGAGCTTCGAACTCCGGTCGGCTTAAGTGGGAAAAACGCTCCATGAAACGAGCGTAGTGCGGGCGGATGCTTCCATCAGGAAGCAGCATCTCGTCGAAAAAGTGGGGATTATCATAGGGGCGAAACAATTCCGACCCCGAAGTAGTAGGTGCGGCCGACATGGGTGCAACTGACATACCTGCATCATAGCAGGTGGCGTGCAAAACGGCGCCAACGATGAATATTTTTTCTCTTCGTTGCGAAAACCTGCGCCTAAAACGAGTTCTCGCCGGTACTGGCCAGCCTCAGTGAGCTGGACCCCAGCGGCGGGTGAAGGGATAATAGATGAAGAGTGGCCGTCCGACGACGTTCATCTGGGGCACTGGCCCCCAAAAACGGCTGTCGTCGCTGTTGAAGGAGTTATCCCCCATCGCAAAGTAGCCCGCGATGGGCACGGTCAGCTTATCACCTTCGGTCAGAGACCCGGAGTACGAATAACCACGGTAAGGAGCGATCTTGTTCTGATTGCGATCGAACACCTTCGAACCGGAAATGGGAGCGCCATTGCGATAAAGATACGGCGCGCGGACCTCCAGCGTATCTCCGGGCAAGCCGACGAGACGTTTGATGAAATATTCGTTGCGGCCGATGCGCTCGATGTTGTCGGTGCGAAACACGAAGCCGTCTCCAACTTTCGGTGAGAAGAAATGATAGCTGAGGCGATCGACGAATAATTGATCGCCGGTCAAAATATCGAAGGAGATCAGCGGTTTTCCAGCCACGGCTGGGCGGTCGAGCGTGAGCAAACGCGAAAAATCAGTTAGGCGCATCGCCTGCTGGCCGGCCTGGTTGAACTGATCTTCCGTCCAGCCAAGAGCGCCATAAACCGCTTCGTCTAATTCGAAATCAGCCGGCACCGAAACTTTATATTCACGACGCTCAACATAGACGGAAAATTCTTTCGTGTCGGTCGGGATGATTAACCATTTCCGGCCGCGACCTTTTTGATAAAACACGTGCGCGTTTCCATTCACGTCCATGAAAATACGAACTGCGGCGCGGCCCGAATTTTCAGGCACGACTTCGTAATGTTTCGCGCCAAAAAGAATAAACCGAAACGCTTTTGAAACCAGGCCTGGAGCCTTCGACGGATCGGGAAATGTTTCCGGTGTCATTCCATAGTAGGTCGGCCACATGGAATTGGTCGGAATCTTAAATGGCTGAATCACGTAGCTACGTAGGCCGATGATCACGATTGCTGCGACGAGCAGAAACTCGACGTATTCTTGCAGCGTTGATTTCGGATAAAAAGCGCCGCCCGTACGCCGCAAAACTTCTTCCAGCGACTCGATTCCGAGTTTCAGCTTTCCTGCGTCAGCTTTTTCGCGGAGCAATCCGCGCAGCCCCTCTGAGCGCTGCAGGAGCTGTTTGCACTCCGCCTCGGTCAATTCGTCACGGCGGTAGTGATAAATTTTATCGGCCAACTCCAGCCAGTTGCTGGCGTTGCCCCGCATCTTCTGTTCTTCAGAATCGAAAAGACCGAACACAGGTGCTCCGCAGTTTAATTGTTTTTCAAAACTTGAATGAAGGCCTCAGGTGGAATCGAAACGCGCCCAATCTGCTTCATCTTCTTCTTACCCTCTTTCTGTTTATCGAGCAGTTTCCGCTTCCGTGAAATATCGCCGCCATAACATTTCGAAGTCACGTCTTTACGCATTTCGCGGACATTGTCACGCGCGATGACCTTGCCGCCGATAGCAGCTTGAATGGCAACTTTGAACATCTGCGGCGGAATAATATCAGCCAACTTTTCGCACAAGGCGCGGCCTTGTGATTCCGCTTTTTCACGGTGCACTATCGTGGCGAACGCGTCGACGGGATCGGCGTTGATCAAAATGTCCATCTTCACCAAGTCCGACGGGCGATATTCACCAAGTTCGTAGTCCATCGAACCATAGCCGTGAGTGATGCTCTTAAGGCGATCGTTGAAATCGACGAGGATCTCGTTGAGCGGCAAATTACATTTCAACATCACGCGGTTCTGATCGAGCGTTTCCGTGTGATCGCATACGCCGCGCTTCTCCATGATGATCGCGAGGATGTCGCCCATGCAGTCATTCGGAATGTGAATCGAGGCATTGATGGTCGGTTCGCTGATCTGTACGATGGAGCCGGGCTCCGGCAGATTTACCGGATTGTCGACCTCGATGATCACGCCGCCGTGTTTCTCGACTTTGTATACAACGCTCGGGTACGTGGAGATAATCTCCACATCATGCTCGCGGCGAATCCGCTCCTGGATGATCTCCATGTGGAGCAGACCGAGAAAGCCGCAGCGAAAACCAAAACCGAGCGCGAGCGAACTCTCCGATTGATACATGAACGCCGAATCGTTGAGACGAAGACGGCCGAGAGCGGCTTTGAGTTTTTCGTAGTCAGAGGACTCGAGCGGATAAAGACCGCAAAACACCATCGGACGAACTTCTTTATAGCCGGGCAACATTTCCGTCGCGGCTTTATTCGCGATCGTGATGGTATCGCCCGTCTTGATGTCCGCGGGATCTTTAATCGTTGAAACGATATAACCGACGTCGCCCTCACCAAGGGAATCGATCTTCTGCATCTTCGGCGTGAAGATACCAACCTCCTTGATTTCCGCGCGCTGACCCGTGCTTAGCAGCATCATCATCTCGCTCGCCCTCAGTGAGCCGGAAAACACCCGAACGTAGGCGATGACGCCGCGGTACGAGTCATAAATCGAGTCAAACACGAGCGCGCGCGTTTGTGGGTAATCGCGCCAACGTGGCGGCGGCACGCGGAGGACGACCGCTTCCAAAATATCTTCAATCCCGATGCCGGCCTTGCCGCTGGCCAGAATCGCTTCATCCGACGGAATCGAAAGAATATCCTCCATCTGCTTGAGGCAGAGCTCGAGATTCGCGCTCGGCAGATCGATCTTGTTAATCACCGGAATGACTTTCAGCTCCTGGCTGAACGCGAGATGCGCGTTGGCGACGGTCTGGGCTTCGACGCCCTGCCCTGCATCGATCAAAAGAACGGCACCTTCACAGGCCGCGAGGCTTCGCGAAACTTCGTAAGAGAAGTCCACGTGCCCAGGGGTATCCATCAAGTTCAGTTTATAAACCCGGCCATCCTTGGCCTTATAATGCATGGTGACCGGATGGCTCTTGATGGTAATCCCACGCTCCTTCTCCAAGTCCATCGCATCAAGATGCTGGTCTGTAAGTACGCGCTGCGCGACCGTGTTGGTGTGTTCCAGCAACCGGTCTGAAAGGGTCGTCTTGCCGTGGTCGACATGAGCGATGATGCAAAAATTGCGCGTGAAAATCTCTTCCATGTGTGAACTATCGCCCGAAGGCCCGAGCAGAGTTAAACGGACCAGACTGCGGCCTGGGCTGGCAGTTTCAAGCGGCTAAATCGGAAAACTCTGCGCAGCTTTTTACGACCCAGTCTTTATTCGTGCGCTTGGCCAGGCCCGCGAGGACGGCTCCCGGCCCCAGTTCCCAGAACTCGCTGGCTCCTGTCTGAGCCGCGTTTTGCATGCAATCTTCCCAAAGCACCGACGAAACCACCTGCCTGACGAGTGCGGCGCGAATTTCTTCCGGCATGGCGACGGTATGTCCGGTGGTGTTGGTGAAAACAGTAAATTTCGGCGCGACAAATGGCACGTTCTGGAGAAAAGCGGCGAAGGCGGCGCGCGCCGGCTCCATCAGCCGGCTGTGATACGCGCCGGCCACGTTGAGCGTGATCGCTTTCTTAATTCCGCGCGCTTTCGCGGCGGCGACAGCGGCTTCGACTTTGGTTTTCTCGCCCGAAATGATAATTTGCCCCGGCGCGTTAAAGTTGGCGGCTTCGATATCGAATTCCTTGCATAGCTCCTGAACCTTGGCGCGTTCTTCGCCGATGATCGCGGCCATGCCGCCGACGGTTTGCTCGCAGGCTTGCTGCATGAGGCGTCCGCGTTCCGCGACAACGCGGAGACCCGTCGCAAAATCAAACACGCCTGCGGCGGTGAGCGCGGTGATTTCGCCCAGGCTGAGACCGAGAGCGAACTGAGGATTGGTCAACTTTCCGAGTTCGCGCGCCGCAGCGAGCAAAGCGAGCCCATGCACGTAGAGCGCAGGCTGACAGACTTTCGTTTGCGTGAGCTCTGCTTCCGGTCCCTCGAACGAGATTTTTTTCAAATCCCAACCGAGCACTTGATTGGCTTCATCATAAAGTGCGCGTGCCGTCGCGGATTGTTCATACAATGATTTTCCCATCCCAACCTTTTGTGCGCCCTGACCGGCGAAAAGAAGTGCGAGTGCCATAGAGCCCACCACTCGAACGCCCACCACACTTCGCGTAAACAATAAATGCTGGAGGCGCGATTTGCCCGGAAGTGGTCGGGTGGCCCGCGCTCCCAGCAAAGGCATTCGCAATCAAAACCGATCTAGCTGTGGGAAATATTTCTGCTGATTAACCAGCGGCGTGGTCGGCGCGAGCATGGGCTCTTCCGGATGGGTTGGCGTTCGACTGTCACCGACTGATGGATACAGCGCATCGTCGTTATTCGTCTCGCTCGCGTCGCGTAAGCCGAGCGAATTGTTGATGCGAACTGGCGCGGTCAAGCGCGGTGCTTCCAAGTCCCGGGAGTTCGATCTAGTGTCCGTGCTGTTGTCCAAATAAGGATTCGTCCGCTGTGCCAGGGGATCGTGGTAGGTTGCATCGCCCGTGAGCCAGTCAGCGGCGCTGGGAACGTTGGCGAGATTTCCAATGCGCTCCGCATGCATCGCGGTCCGCGGTAAAGGCGCGGTGTTTTTTTCCGCGGCGGCAGTCGTCAACGCGCTCGGGATCAGATTGCGATTTTGCGGCAGCAACCACGCTTGCAAAAACGGGCTCCAGGTTTGCGCCATCGCGGCGTTCGCCGATGTATCCAATTTTTGCTGACGCGCGTCCGAAGCCTGTCGGTTCGTTTTGTGCGAATCGACGGAAAGTTGGCTAGCCGATCCATTGAGCGCGTCGAGCAACCATCCCTGCGACGGCGCCTCGGGACCGCGGGAGCTTGTCGTCGGCGAAGTTACGCCACCCGAAGACGGAATCACCAAATCGAGTTTACCCGTGTCGAGCGGCGTGGTGGTCCCATCTGGCGCAACCGTGGTTGCGGGCAACGTCTCTAAATCTTTGCGTGCGGCCGTTAGCGAGTCATCGCCCGCCGCACTCGCGCTGGTCGCCCCGACCGCGATCAACGCGGCGGCAAAACTGAGAAAGCGAAACGCGCGTGCAGCCATCATCACGCACTATGTGCGGATAAAGATACCCTTCAAGTTCATCTCCAGCGCTTGAGGATTTGGCGAAAAACGAAGGCCGTCCGCTTTGCTGATCTTGCCCGCTTTGATCAGACGGTAGAGGTCGCGATTGAAAGAAAACGTCTGTGAATCGCCCGTGCTCTCGAGCAGATTCTGAATTTTCTCAAACTGGCCTTCGAGGATCAGCGTTTTGATCGTCGCGTCAGCGTGGAGAATTTCGTTCGACGGCACCCGACCGCCGCCTTCGAGCGCGGGCAAAAGTTTTTGGCAGACGATCCCACGCAACGTCCCGGCGATTTGGCGACGTGCTTGAGTTTGCTGCTCGGGCGGGAAAAATTCGAACAAGCGCGTCAGCGACTGCGCCACGGTGCCGGCGTGCATGGTCGACATGACTAAGTGACCGGTTTCCGCCGCGGCGATCGCGGTCTCAAACGTTTCCCGATCGCGCATTTCACCGATCAAAATAATATCGGGATTTTGGCGCAGCACGGACCGAATCGCCAGGGCGAAGCTCGGCACGTCGAGACCAATTTCGCGCTGATTGAAAACTGATTTATCGTCCTGAAAGGTGAATTCGATCGGATCCTCAATCGTGACAATGTGTTTATCGTAGTTGTGGTTAATCCAGTTAAGCATCGCTGCCATCGTCGAGCTCTTGCCCGAACCGGTCGCCCCGCAGATCAGCAAAATGCCGTCCTTACCTTTGGCGAGATGCAGTAATGGATCAGACTGCAGTGCCAAATCTTCAAACGTCGGGATGCGGCTTTTGATATGACGGAAAACAATACTAACAGTGCCACGTTGGTGAAACGCGTTGACGCGGAAGCGCCCAATTTCCTCGGCCGTGTACGCAAAATCGATCTGACCTTCGTTGTCCCAAATCTGTTTAAAGACTCGCGGCACATGATCGTCGACGAATGCCTGCGCTTCTGTACCGGCGATCGGATCCATGTCGACCTGTTTCAAACGCCCAGCCAAACGCACGTAGCCTGGCTTGTTTGATTTCACCACGACGTCGCTCGCTCCGCTCTCAACTGCCAGCTTAAGGAGTTCGTTAAATATCTCAGTGTGCAGCGACATAGGGCATTACAGGGAAGAAAAGCGTTGCGGATTTGCTAATTCGTACTGCTTTCCTGTGCAAGGTATTCTCCTGTAAACGCTCCATGAAACTCCGCCCTCTCACTGGTGCCATCACCGCGATGGTCACGCCGTTTAAGAACCAGGCCGTCGATTTCGACGGTCTCCGGAAGCTGACGGAGTTTCAGATCAAATCGGGCATCGATGGTTTGGTTCCAGTTGGTACGACCGGCGAGTCGCCGACTCTCACCCACGAGGAGCACCTGGATGTGATTCGCGCGGTCGTTGAGGCTGCGCGCGGGCGCACGCCTGTGATCGCGGGCACAGGATCGAATTCGACGCAGGAAGCGGTCGAGTTAACGAAACTGTCTCACCACGCCGGTGCGGACGCGATGCTGGTAGTCGCGCCCTACTATAATAAGCCGAGCCAAGAAGGCGTCTTCCGCCACTTCTGCGCGATCGCGGAGCAAACGGACAAGCCGATCATTCTCTACTCTATCCCCGGGCGGTGCGGCATCGAAATCAGCGTCGGCGTCGTTGAACGGCTGCGCAAGAAGTATCCCCATGTCGCTTACATCAAGGAAGCAGGTGGCTCGGTTGATCGCGTTGATCAACTCAAGCACGCGCTTGGCCGCGACCTGACTGTACTGAGCGGAGATGATAGCCTCACGATTCCGTTCATGTCGGTCGGCGCGGAGGGCGTGATCAGCGTCGCCTCAAATTTGATTCCGAAGGAAGTGACGCAAATGGTCCACGCTGCGTTGGATAATGATTTCACCAAGGCGACGAAACTGCACCGCAAGTTTTTTCCCGTTTTCAAAAATCTCTTTATCGAACCAAATCCTGTGCCGGTCAAAACGGCGCTCGCGCGCGCGGGCCGCATCGGGTCCGCCGAAGTGCGTTCGCCGCTGTGCGAAATGACCCCGGCGAACGAAGCGATCTTGTTCGGTGTGCTCGATTCTCTCGGGAAGTAACGTTATGAGTTTGAACCTTGCTCTTGTAGGTGCACGTGGACGCATGGGCCAAGCGATCACGACGGCGGCCGCAGACTTCGATGTAAAGATCGTCTGGCCTCTCGACGTCGGAGATGACATCGCTGCCGGTATCCAAAAAGCGGATGCGGTGATTGATTTCAGCTCGCACAAGATCACGCACGAAGTCGCCAAGCTCGCCGTTCAATATATGAAGCCGCTGGTCATTGGCACCACCGGGCATGCGGCGGAAGAGAAACAGAAAATCACTGCTGACGTGGTTAAGATTCCCACCGTGTGGTCGGGCAACTATTCCATCGGCGTAAATCTGCTTTTCGCCCTCACCCGTCGCGCCGCCGCGGTGCTCGGCTCCGACTATGATGCTGAGGTCGTGGAGATGCATCATCGTTTTAAAAAAGATGCACCCAGCGGGACGGCTGCGCGTTTACTCGAAATTATTTTAGACGAGCGCAAACTCGCCGCTGAGTCAGTGCGCCACGGTCGTCATGGAATCACGGGCGAACGCACGAAAACGGAAGTTGGCATGCACGCGTTGCGCGGCGGCGATGTTGTCGGTGACCACACCGTGATTTTTGCGGCGCTGGGCGAGCGAGTTGAACTCGCGCACAAGGCGTCCGATCGCGGCATCTTCGCGCGGGGCGCACTGCGGGCTGCGCTTTGGGTCGCGGAAAAACCGGCCGGCCTTTACGACATGCAAGACGTGCTTGGCTTGAAATAATCTGTAATGATCACTTCGATTCAGGGCACGTTGACCGCGGCGACTCCCCTTTCGGCCATCGTCGAGTTGAACGGCCTCGGTTATGAAGTGAACATTCCCGTGACGACTGCGGAAAGGTTACCCGCGCTCGGGTCGCAGGTGAAACTGCACACGTTGGTGATTTACCGTGAAGATGCGCAGACTCTCTATGGATTCACGTCGGTGGAAGACCGCGATTTTTTTCGGCTGATGATCGAGCACGTAACCGGTATCGGTCCGAAATCGGCGCTGACGATCATGAGCAAGCTTTCGCTCGTTTCGTTGAGTTCGGCGATTCGCGATGGCGATGTAGCTACGCTTTCCAAATGCCCCGGCATCGGGAAAAAAACTGCGGAGCGTTTGGTGGTTGAGTTGCGTGCGAAAGTGGGCGCGACCAGCGGCAGCCCGGCGTCGATTACCGGGAGCGCGTCAGGAGCCGATAGCAAAGGCGCGGCGAGCGGAGATCATCGGATCCGTGATGCCGTGCTCGCGCTCAGCGCGCTCGGCTACAAAGCGGAAGCCGCGGATGAAGCGATCCGGCGCGCGGTCTTGCAGCTGGGACCGACGGCGACAACGGAGCAGTTGATTAAAAAAGCACTGAGCTGACGACAGCAGCCGCGCTGTCTTCAGTCGACTGCCGATGATTCAAGAGCAAACGCTTTAGCGCTGAAACTCAAACGCGGCGTTCTCGCCATCGTGTGAGCCGGATCGGCTGCGCAGATTAATCGTCGGCGATTTTACTGCGCTCGAAACGAGAGTGATCTGTTCCGAAGCAAAAGGAGCCACTGGCGCGAGCTCGATGCTTCGCATCCACTCATAGGAATTTCGATCCTCTGCCTGTCCTTCCAAAACGAGGTCGCCGGCATTTTCATCGCGCAACGAAGGCTTGGCCGTGAACACCGCGAAATATTCGGAGCGACGAGCTGGAGCGCTCGACGCGGCGAGCGCGATCGGTGTTTTGGTCGCCTTGGTGGCGAAAAGTCCTGTGCCCATCGACCCTAATGCGGACGAGGAACGCTGTGCGAGCACAGTATTATTTCCCAGTGAGGCCGGAGTTGAATCGTGACTTGCGAACGCGGTCCCAGTGTGAGGCCGCATGATCCCGGCAATTTCCGCGCGGTTGACGATGGCGAAGGCGATACAAGCTGCCGCCGCGAGACTGGCGGCGTAGAGTGAGCCACTGCGCCAGCGGCTAACGCGTGAACCCGGAAAGCCGATCACCTTGCGGTCAGCATCCGACAACGAGCGCGCCAGAAGATTTGTATTCGGAGCTTGGTTACGTTCCTGATCGAATAAAAGCGTGCACGCCTTCTGCATCCGGCAATATTGCTGATACATCTTCGCACGAGCAGGATTGCGGGCAATTTCGCGTTCGAGTTCGACCGCGTCCTCTTTGGAAAGCTGCCGATCAACGTAGAGATTAAGCAGCTCGATGAAGCGTGAATTCCTCATTTGAATTCTTCTCCCATCTTAGATCGGAGACTCTCACGCGCACGAGCGATCCGGCTTTTCACCGTGCCGACCGAGATGCCGAGGATGTCGGCAATATCTTCGTACGAGAGGCTCTTCACGTTTCGTAGAATTAAGATCTCGCGATGCTTGGCGCCGAGTTTTTCCATTCCGAACGCGATGCGGTCGACAAATTCTTGGGTAACGGTCGCGTCTTCTGGGGTGGGGACTTCCGCGGCGTAAATTTCCGCGAGTGGCGTATCATTAGATTCGCTCACCGGTTGGTCAAACGAAACTGTCTTGTCCCGCTTGCGTCGCCACCAATACCAGTACCGGTTGCGCGCGAGATTGGTGGCGATCTGGTAGAGCCAGGTGGAAAATGCGGAGTCTCCGCGAAAATTCACTAAGCCACGATGAGCGCGAATGAACGCGTCTTGCGTGACCTCTTCGGCATCCTGCTGGTTGCGCAGAAGTTGGTGGACCATCGCGTAGATGCGATCCCAGTAGCGGGATACCATTTCGTCAAAGGCCGCGACATCGCCGGCCTTGAAACGATCTACTAGCACTCGGTCAAAAGCTACTTCCTGCGCTTTCGTTGACATACGTTCAACGGAAGTCTGATGGGCATACTTTTCGATTGTTCCCACAATTTCAGGCGATGACGAGCAGATCGAACTGGGCATACACGCCAGACGCCGGTCAACGACCAAAAGATGTGCGTTCGACCTTTTTAGCAACCACCCTTCCGGAAAACTGACAGTTGCCCAAAAAGTTGGGGAAAAACTCTTGCCAAAATCAAAAGGCAAAAGTTATTCAACCCCCTCACTCGCTTGTGGGGGTCGATAGCTCAATGGTAGAGCAGCGTCCTTTTAAGTCGTTGGTTCCGGGTTCGAATCCCGGTCGACCCACCAAGCGCGGTGAGGGAGCTACTTTAAATTCGGGTCGTAAGCGAGCGAGGCATAGACCACGCCGATCAAGTTTTCCCGAGTCACTCGTTCGCGGTCTTCCACCTCATTATTGAGCCCTTGCACCCGCCATCCCAACCGGTCCGCCACCAACAATTGGTGTACCACCCGGTGACCGTGCTGATTTGTATACGCGATCGTCATGCCGCTCTGCAGCGCTTCATAACGGACGCGGCTAATGACTAAAATCGTGTTGTCCCCGTACATCGGGCGCATCGAGTCGCCTGACCCGACTACTTCGAGCCGCCCTTCTCCGAGTGAGGCGATTAATTCGGCGTCTTTCCACGCTTGCAGGCGCGACACGTTGGCCGACGGGGCTGCCTTGGCCGCGGTCGGTGATTTCGGCGGCGCCACGGCGAGCGGAGGTGGCGGTGTCACGGAAGGTTTCGCCGTCGGCGAAGTCGATGGAGGAAACGAACTCGAACTCGGCGCAGGCGTTGGGGGGATCGCCTTTGGAGTTGTAGTGGGAGCTGCGGCGCTGTTCTCTTGCGCCCAGCAAGCGGTTGAAAAGATCGCTGGCCAAACAACTAAGAAAGCAATTGCCGTTTTTATCCGCACGATTTTCGCATCGGCCCAAATGCCAATTGCTTTAGCCTTGCTGGTAAAAGCCCGGTAAATGTTCCTTAAGTCACCGGGTCGGATGAGTTTTCCATTCAAATCCTAGGGGTTTTTCGCCGAACTGATCATACTGATGCCTATCAAACGCCTCGTCATCATCGAAGATCAAACTGCCATCCGTGAAATGCTGGTGGAAATTCTTCGCACGGACCCCAATTACCAACTCGTCGGGGAGAGCGGAGACGGCCAGAACGCGTACAATCTCTGCCTCGACGTGAAGCCGGACGTCATCGTCCTCGACGCAAAGCTTCCTGGTCTCAACGGAGTGGATCTCCTCCGCCGCATCACCAAACAGCTGAAGAGTCTTCGTGTATTGGTTTTTTCAGGACACGAAAATCCAGTGCTCGTTCGCGAGATGCTCGAATCCGGCGCTCATGGTTTCGTGGAGAAGACCGCTGGTCTCTTTGAATTTAAGAAAGGTTTGGAAACAGTTTCCAACGGCGGAACCTACTTCGGTCCGGCCGTCGCAGCCCTCCTCCGCAATGTCGTCGCAAATCCTGCGGCGAGCACAACGGCGGACTTCCTCACCGACCGCGAACGCGAGATTCTTCAACTGGTGGCGGAAAGCCATAGCACGAAGGAAATCGCCGCGAAGCTCGGCATCAGTGTGAAAACGGTGGACAATCACCGCACGAATTTGATGCGGAAATTGAACTTGCACGACGTCGCTAGTCTGACCCGTTACGCGCTCGAAGTTGGCTTAATCGAGCCGCGCAAGCTGCTCTAACGCGAATCCGCCAGTGCTTCCTGAAAGCGCTGCGCGAGAATTTCCGTGATCCGCGGATCCAGCCCAATTGGATCTGTCAGGTAGGTTTTCAACTGGGGTCGCCCCCGCTCCGCTTCGCCGCAGATTTCCGCGACATCGCCTTCCGCGCCGGCATGTCGCCCGGGCGAGAGAAATTGGAGCAATACAATCACGTCGCCTGCGTCGAAAGGCGGGTTGGACAACGCGGTCGCGAGCAGCGGATCAGTGAACGCGTATTCTGGCCCGGGACGGCGTTCCATCGACGCGACGCCTACGCTCGCAACCTCACTCCTGAGCAGAGCATCGACCTGACCGCCGAGGTGATTGCGCACCAGCGTGACCGAGTACTGCGGACTGCCGTGGTCAATGAGCAGGACTTTCGGATTTTTCAGAGCGTAAGCGTGAGCGGTGCGTCGGGCCGCATCGGCCAAAGCCGCCGCCATTCGCGTATCCGAATCTTGGATATCGACCAGTGGTCTCGCCACGCGCACGTCGGCCTCGGGGAATTTAGCGCGCGCGGCCCGCAACCGAGCCGCGAGATAATCAGTGAGCGCGCCGCTCGGCCCGAAAAAAAACGGAAGGAGCACGGTGGCGCCGCGCGGATTTTTTTCAAGCCACGCAAGGAGGGCCGGCTCTAACAGCTCTGCCGGAGTGCCTTCCAGCGATTCAGCGGGCACGCCGCTCGAGTGCAGAAGCGAGACAGCGAAAACATTGACGCCGGTTAAAGCGGCAAACTGTCGGGCGACCGCGCGCAAGTTGAGCGTTGAGGCGGCTCGTAACGAGCCATTATCGAAGAGAAAACAATGCGCGGGTTGCACCTTGAAGATTAGCCGGATAAATGACTTGCCCACCCAAAACCATTGCTCAATAAGGTCAACCTACCGCCCCTTTTTCCCTTTCTCATGAATCAATTCTCGAAGAAACTCTGCATCGTCCTCGTCAGCACGCTCGTGGCTTTGGCCGGGTGCTCAAAAAAACCGAAACGTCCCGCTCCCTCGGACACGGTTTTGGGCCAGGGTGGCGGAGCTGCCGGTGCTAATCTCGCTCCGACGGATGCGAGCAATCTTGGCGACGCGAGCGCTCCGGGATTGGCCCAGCGCGAGGGCGTGATCGAAGACGAGAACACGATCCGCGGTCTTCTTCAGCCGGTCTATTTTGATTTCAATAAGTCTGCGATCAAAGAACCAGAGCGCGCGAAGCTCCAAGCAGCCAAAGACTACCTCGACAAAAATCCGCAGTATCGTCTCTTGCTTGAGGGCCACACCGACTGGCGCGGTACGGCCGAATACAATCTCGGCCTGGGCGATCGCCGCGCGAATGCGTCGAAGAGCTACTTGCAGAAGCTCGGCGTGGCTCCAGCAAAATTGGAAACCGTTTCCAAAGGTGACCTTGAAGCGAAACAAAAAGGCACCGAAGACGACATGGCCAAAGACCGCCGCGTTGATTTGGTTATTTTGAAGAAGTAATAACGGCACGCCGAATTCCCGCCGCATGCCGCGAGAGGCATACAAACGGCGGGCGGAAGGCAGCGGTGAACGCTACGATGCCTGTATTCAGCTTTCAATGACAGCCCCGGATTTTTTCCGGGGCTTTTTTTGTGGGCAAGTGAGAACTTGCGAATGCTGCCCGTAACACTTAAAGCGAAACCTTTTTTCGCGGCCTTCCGACATGGAGTGCGGCGACTCGTCGCCGACTTTTAAGGCGAAATTTATTTCGCCTTCGGATAACGTTAGCCGCGTCTGTAAAGAGCCATCATCAAAATCAAGTTTCACTGTTGGAGTGTTCGAGCGTTTTATGCGGGCGAATAAATTCGCCCGTCGATGGCGGTCACGAGTCACCG
>FTDT01000161.1_pt1 | contig 36033 bp, 32 predicted proteins | sample 1640021 | NCBI WGS metagenome assembly FTDT01 (sample SAMEA3914869, study PRJEB12502) | metagenome | biome: forest; material: soil | place: USA | collected 2012-03-12 | depth 0.1 m | reverse complement strand
GCAACTTTACCGGTTAAATTAATCAAGCGACTGGAAGCGGCCGCAGATTTGCCGGATGCCCAAGAGTCCGTCGGCATCGACTGGGCCTTACAACAAGTTCGTGACTTGCTCGAGCGCGGCGCGCCCGGCTATCACCTTTACGTTTTGAACCGCGCTAAGTCGGCGGTGTCGTTAGCCGCGGGCTTGGCAGCCTGACCTCGCGCCGCGTGAGCTCGGGCCACGTGGAGGTATTTTTCCGCCCATAGTTTCACGCCGTCCTGTTCATGCGACGTAAGCGGGCGCATCACGTGCGCGGGCGTGCCCATGACCATGGAGCCCGGCGGGACGATCGTGCCGGGAGTGACGACGCTACCCGCCGCCACAATGCTGCGCGCGCCGATCACGGCGCCGTCCAAAATTGTCGAGCCCATCCCAATCACGCACTCATCTTCAATCGTACATGCATGAACGATGGCGGAGTGGCCAATCGTACACAACGCACCGATGACTACGTCGTGGTTATCCGCCAAGTGCACGACTACGTTATCCTGAATATTTGAAGCGCGTCCGACCACGATTCTCGCGATGTCGGCTCGCAAGACCGCGCCATAAAACACGCTCGTCTCCGCTCCTAGCGTCACTGCGCCGACCAGCGTCGCGTTGGGTGCAACCCATAGCGCCTCAGCAACGTTAGGTGTCTGACCCAAAAAGTGAGCGAGCCTTTCTTGAATGGTCATGTCGCCAATTCACTCGATCCGATTTCAGACGCAAGCGCCCGTCACACTCGCAGGACGCTCGTGGCCGCCACCGTCAGTTCACACGCAGCGGTGAGTTCCGTCTCGAAGCGCGCGATAATCGCTTCCCACGTTATCGTCAGAGCGGTCTCGCGGGCGGCCACCCTCATCGCTGGCCACACTTGCGGCGCTTGGGCGACCTGTTCGGCCACTTGTGCAAATGAAACCGGATCAGCAAAAACCGCCGTGTATCCATTTTTTCCCGACGCGATGTATTGTTTGGCCGCCGCATAGTCGTAGGAAATCACGACCAGTCCGCTGGCCATCGCCTCCGTGATAACGTTGCCGAACGTTTCCGTGGTGCTGGGAAAAACAAAAACATCAGCGGATGCGTAGTGCTCGGCGAGGTCTTCGCCTCGCTTCGTGCCCGCGTAGTGGAATTGTGGATATTTCGCGCGCAACGGTTCGGCCTCGGGCCCATCTCCGACCAGCACGCAACGCGCCCGCGGCCACGCTTTTTGCCAGGCTAAAAACGTCTGCACTACGAGCCGCAGATTCTTCTCAGCGGCAAGGCGGCCGACGTAAATCAACACTGGGTCGTCGGGACCGGCGCCCCAACTCTCCCGTAATGCCGACGAGCGTTTTGCCGGTGAAAAAAGTTCCGCATCGACGCCGCGCGCAAGAACTCCGAGACGTTGAAAACCTTGCTCAGCTAAATCCGCGCGCATCTGATCGGTCGGCACGAGCGTAAGGCGCGTGCGATTGTGAAACCAGCGCAGGTAGCGGAGCGCTAAACCGCGGCCGGCGCGCAGACCGTAGTCGCCCGCGTATTGATGAAAGTTGGTGTGAAAACTCGACGTCACCGGTAGACGAAAGCGATTGGCCGCGGACAGCGCCGCGAGGCCGAGCGGACCTTCGGTCGCCACATGCACCACATCGGGCACGGCGTTTTTCCAATGGCGTCGCAGCGTCGGAACGACTGGCAAGCCCATGCGCAGCGAACGATATAACGGGATCGGCATTCCGCGGACGAGCCACTGCTCAACGCCGTTCTCGTCGAGAAACGTGTCGCCTGCGCGGCGCTGCTCGCCGGTTTGTCGCGGACGAAAAATCCTCACGCGATGGCCCCGTTGAACGAGACCGGTCGCGAGGCGATTCAGCGTCATTGCGACGCCGTTAATTTCCGGCGGATAGGTCTCGGTGACGAGGGCGAGGTTCACGAAAGGCAGCGGCCAAACACAATCAAGGGCGAGCGAGTCGCAACGCGAATCGAATAAAAAGCCCCTTCACCCGAAGATGAAAGGGCAGATCGGAAAAGGCTGAAGGCTGAAAGCGAGAAGGCTGAAGTGAAAAACAGCAGTCCGATCGAATTAACTCTCGGCGGCGGATTCAGCCTTCAGTCATTCAGCCTGTCAGCCTTCACTTCGCGGCGGGAGGCGGTGTCGCACCAGCGGCCGGAGCAGCGCCAGGAGCCTGCGGAGCCGCGGCCGCAGGTGCCGGGGCGGCGTGGAAGTCGAGCAAGTCGACTTCAAACAAAAGCGTCGAATTCGGCGGAATCGGCGGCTTCGAATCCTCGCCGTACGCGAGGTTCGACGGAATATACAACTTCAACTTTCCGCCCTTATTGATTTTTTGGATACCTTCGGTCCAACCGGGAATCACTTCGTTCAACGCAAACTCCGCGGGTTCGCCGCGATCGATCGAGCTGTCGAACTTGGTGCCGTTGATCAAAGTGCCGGTATAGTTGACCTTCACGATGTCGGTGGCCTTCGGATACTCGCCAGTGCCGGGTTTGACGATTTCGTAAGCCAGGCCGTCTGGCAGTACCACGACGCCAGGTTTTTTCTTAACTTCGGCAAAAAACTTTTCGCTCTCGGCGTGGCCAGCAGCGCGCAATTTGTCGACGTAGACCTGCTGCTTCGCCTGCATGAACTTATCCATCTCCGGTCCGATCTTTTGCAGATCATACGGGGCGTCTTTGCCCTGCGCTGCGACCATCAAACCCTTCACGATCGAGTCGGTCTGCTCTTTGGAAAAATCAAGTTCAGAAAGGCCGAATTTTTTGCCGAGGAACCAACCGAAGGTCTCCAGCAATTGGGCCTCGGTGTATTGTGGCGCTGGCGCGGCCGCAGGAGCAGCGGCAGCCACCGGTGCGGCGGATGAAGTGGCGGGAGCAGAAGCGGGGGCTGGGCCATCTGCGCGAACGGTCGCGAGAGCACCGATCGCCAGCAGACTCGCCGACAGAGTTTTTAATTTCATGCGATGAAGTGACGTCTTGGTAACGGCGAGAGGTGATTTTGTGCCGTAAAGATATGGCATGGTCAGACGTTTCTGTGAGCGCAACGTTTTATCGTGGGTCAAAAACAGCCTTTGTACCGGGGTTTCAGTCCAACTATTGTCCACGTTCTCACTTCCAGCCTCATTCTGCATTCTTCACTTTTCATTCTTCATTAGAAGCTTAGCTTCGAGCTATGTCGCCTGAACATTTTTGGACGAGCCAGGATGGACAAATTTTGATGGTGCGGCCTAACGATGGTCCCGAGGTTTTGCTGACCTTGGCATTCTGGCCGCGCAACGCGGCTGAGTTTGAATTTCTAAAACAGCATCTGCAGGACCTCAATTTTACCGAGCGCAGCACGCTCGCGCGCATCGGGATCGAAATGAACGTGCAGGGGAAACCGGTCGTCGATGGCAACCGCCTCGTCCTCGAAGCTTCCGCCTTCCTTTACGACACGACGTTTCCAAATGTTGCCTATTGGAAAAAATTACTGCGCTCGGGAGTGCCAGTGGGGCGACTTTTCTACGCGCCGGAAACGGCGAAACTTTCAACGCAGGAAATTTGGGAAGCGGTTAAAACGAACGTATTGAAATTGCCCAACACGATCAGCATCGATCGCCTAGGCCGCGTCTTTCTCACCCCGCATAGCGTGCGCTACACGCTCAGTCCAAAGTTGGGTCGTCCGGAGTTCGAGCGGCTGGTTGGCGGCGTGGCTGGCCGCAGCTACTTAGACAAAGTGCAGATTCGCCACGACACCGAGCTGCTGACGATTCCGCCACACTCGGGAATTCTGACGAGTTGCTCACTGTATTTGAAAGAACACTACGTGTTGCTCAACCGGGGCGAAGGCAATTTCGGTATTCACACCAGCGCTGTCTTGCTCGATCCGATCAAGACCTTCGGCACCAACATCATGTTGGAAATTTATAACACGGGGGATCAACCGGTGGTTAATCCCGTCGTCTCAGTGGAAATTTTCCGCGCGCCGAACTTGGCTGATCCGGATGCGAAGACGCATCATAAGCGTCGGGCGCGCCTGCTCGCGAGCACGAGCGAACTCTACCGCTGCCTCGACGAAAATCCGCCGAAAGAAACCAGCGAGCCGAAGCCGCGCGCGCGCATTGTCGTAAAAGGGCAAAGTTCGACGATGGAAAATTACAGCCTGTTTCTGCACGCGGGAGACTACAGCTCGCTCAAAGCGAAACTCGAAAGTGGCGAAGCCACCTGCGGTTATCGCACGCTAGTGGAAGCGCTCGACGCTGCGCCAGAAAACGCCGACACGCTCCTACTCGATTATTTCCCGAACTTGCTCGAGGAGATCGAAGTCCTGACGCGCCTTTCGCAGCTGAAACTAAAACGAATCATCTTCCGAAAGCCGTCCCGTACTCACGGTTTTTTCCTCTCCAACAACGCCCATGCTCGGCTGGAGACTTTCGATGCGCTCAATCTCGACGTGTATTGGTACAACGAGTCGTTGAACGACTTGTTCCTTCACACCTACAAAAAGACCCACGGTTTTTTCATCCGTGAGGAAATGGCGCGCAAGTTTCAGGAGGCGACCATCATCGCTTTCTATGGCTCAGCGGTCGGTCTCGACCGTTTGGATACAGATCGCATTTCAAGCCTGATCGAAAAACTGACCGCGTTCATCGGTCCGTCGGTTGGTGTACTCACTGGCGGCGGCCCTGGCGTCATGCGATTGGCGACTGATCAAGCGCGGACTAAAGGGGCATTGACGGGCGCGTGTTTTCTCGAACTGGAAGCGCAACCGCCGGAGTTGGGCGTGGATTTTTTCAACACTTTCCAGGAAACCTCACGGCACAATCGTCAAAAATGGTTCGAGATCGCCGATTTTTGTATCTTTAACGTGGGGGGCGTGGGGACGCTCGAGGAGATCGGCATTGAGCTGTGTAATCTGAAATTGGGAATTCGTCCGCGCGTGCCTTACATTTTCTACAACGCCAAATTCTGGGGCGATCTACGCCGCCAAGTCCGCGAAATGATCCGCTCGAAACGCGCGCCAGCGTGGATTGGAGATTATATTCTTTTCACCGACGATCCCGACGAAGTGGTGAAATTCTATCGGAAGACGTTACAGGTGATGTGAGCGCAAGAAGGCTTACGAAGAGAAAAGAGGCCGGAGCGCGGGCAGCCTGCTGCATCGTAAGTTGTCCGGCTCGCTCTCAAATAAAAGCCGCCTTCGGCGGGAAAGTTTCGAGGTGGGCGGGCCACCTGTGCTCCTAGAGCTTCCTAGGGTCGCTGGCTAACCTGGGAAGTAAGGGTCGTAGAATTTCTCGGATGCGCTTTAACGTGCTGCGCGAGCCTTCGCCGTCGGCTGCGACATATTTAATGCTGAAGGCGGGCGTTGTCCCCCGGAGGCGGCTGACGCCGATCGAGACCTCTTTGCTTTGCAACGCGTTCACCTGCGCCACCCACGTCGTGGATTCCTGAATACGCGGCGAGGCCACCACCAAACTTCCAAAACCAGCCCCCTCGCCTGCCCTGGCCCATGTGGCGAGTCGCCGCAAACCTTCGCCGCTCTGCTCCAATCGCTCTTTCAAGATTAGTTCCACGCCGAGTTTCACTTGCAGCTCGAGAGAAAGCTCCGCCCAGGCCCAGGCTTCGCCGCGCGCGAGGCGGCCTGGAAGCAGAAACTCGCCGTAGAAAAACTCTGCGCCTGGCTCCGCTTCGATTAGCGTGGTTTGCCGGTAGCGTGAATGCTGGTGCAGCGTGAGCGGTTCCGGCCAATATTCTAACCAACCCTCATGCGCCACGCGCAGATGCTGGCGGCAGGTGGCCAGCCCGGCCTTCATGTGAAAGACGCGGCTGGCGCTCGGTGTCGTGACCAAGAGCGCCGCGCGCGGAGCAACTTCGATATCTAACTCGAGCGTATCGCCAGAAAGAATGCCGGCGGTGGGATTAACCACTTGAACGATCAAGGCGTGATCGTCCCAGTAGGATTTGCCCACATGGAAAGGGGCCCGAAATGATTGCTGCGCGAGGACGGTGCGGCCGTGTTCACGAGCCTCAGCCCGCAGAGCCAGGTGTCCGGAAAAAGTCGACATGCGACGTACGGCAACGCTCGGCGTTACGACTTTGCCTGTGTCTGCGCGAAGAGCACTTCACGCTCGATCCAGGCGATCACGGCGTCGAGATTGTGTTCACGCTTGAGATCGCAAAATAAAAATGGCCGCGCCCCGCGCTGAATTTTCGCGTCGCGCTCCATCACGCCGAGATCGGCGCCCACGAGCGGTGCGAGATCGATTTTATTAATGATCAACAGATCGCTAAAACGAATTGCCGGGCCGCCTTTGCGGGGAATTTTGTCTCCCTCAGCGACGTCGATCACGTAGATAAACGCGTCGACTAACTCGGGCGAAAACGTAGCTGAAAGATTGTCGCCCCCGCTCTCGACCAAAGTGAGTTGAAGGTCGGCGAACTTTTCTTCAAAGGCCCGCACGGCCTGCTCGTTCATGGTGGTGTCGTCACGAATAGCCGTGTGGGGGCAGCCGCCCGTCTCCACGCCCGCAATACGTTCGGCCGGGAGCGCGCCGTTGCGCGTGAGGAACTGCGCGTCTTCCGAGGTATAGATGTCATTCGTGACGACTGCCATCGAGTAGCGTTCACGCATTTTTTGGCAAAGGCGCAGACAGAGCATGGTTTTGCCAGAACCAACGGGGCCACCGATTCCGACGCGAGGAGGACGTATACGCATGGAGAAAAAATTTAAGAAATGAACAGACGCGCGTCGGCGGTCTCATGCCGTGCCGCGGCGATGTCGAGCCAAGGATTGAACCAGCCGATTTCTTCGAAGCTTATGGTTTGGGCAGCAGCGATCACCGCCGGCGCGGATGCCATCGCTTCGGTCAGCAAACTTTGCGCGCCGTTTTGCCCAATTCGGAGCAACTTCATCGCGGCCGCGAGTAAGCCTGCGACGCTCGAGTAAAATACTGAGACCAAGGCGGCATCGAGCGGCGCCGCGAAAACCCGTGCTTCGAGCGCGACGGAAATGTTCGCGTGCGGCGGCCATCCACCCGCCTGAAGGTTCTGCAGATACGTCCGCGCGAGGTCGCTTTCGTGGAGCGTGGCGCAAAGTTCGGCGCGCTGGCGTCCAATATTTTCCGCCGCAAAGCGCGCTTCTTTCGCCGTCTTCAACGACGAAGCTAAAATCGAAAGTTGTCCAAGGCGCGCCCAATCCTTTTCGCCGAAAGCGCGCCAGGCATGCGCTGCGATCGGCAGATCGTTGCGCTGCAAGCTCGGTAGTGTCGATGCGAATACAAACTCACGCAGCGAACTTCGGTCAGTGACCAGCCCGGCTTGCGCCAATCCTTCCAGCCCAAACGAGTGCGCATATGAACCCGTTGGGAAAAAGGTATCATTACTCTGCAGAAAAAAACTCAGCCACGGCGCGCACCCGCCGGCAACGTCAGCTCGTGCAAAAGTATTTTCTTTCGGCGCGTCACTCATCAGTTTTTCCCGGCGGCACATCAATGCTGATGGCTTGGGCCGAGCTCCTGCGATGCTTGCGCCGTTTTTTCTCCACGAGAAAAACGGCCTGGACGAAAAACAGCTTCCACCGCTCTAAAAGTAATCCCCAATCGCCCAAGCAACTGGCGCGCGGCGGGATCGTCCGGTGTGAGCATGCGCGACGGTTCCGCGCTTAGCTCAAGATGCAGATTGCCAACCGCCCAACCTATGCCCGCTGCCGCCGATGTCGGCAGATCGAGAGAAATTTCTAAAACCGGTTCCGGCGTCTGAATGATCACGTAGCGTCGTGAATCAATTTGATAAATCGTTTCGCCCGATTTCAGCGGCTCGGTCAACTCGAACCCGAATTCTTGACCGTCGTCAGCTGCGCCGCGCCAGATTCTTTTCGCGAGCTTTGGGCGCTCGACGCGAATCAGGACGACTGCCGCCGATTCGTCGGCCGACGCAATCGCCTCTCGGACTAAGATGAGCATGCGCGGCCGTTGTATCAGAAAAGGAAATACCGCTGCGCCATCGGCAACTCGCGCGCCGGCTCGCAAGTGAGCACTTCGCCGTCGGCCTTCACCGTGTAAGTTTCGGGATCGACCTCGATTTTCGGCAAAGCGTCATTGAGCACCATATCACCTTTGCTAAGCGCACGCGTCGATTTCACGGCCTCGATCCGCCGGTGCAATCCCAGCGAGGTCAGCGTACCCGAATCGATCGCCGCCTGACTGACGAAAGTTATATTGGTCGAACCGATCGCGCGACCGGCCGCGCCAAATTGCGGACGATAAAAAGTTGGCTGCGGTGTCGGAATCGACGCGTTCGGATCTCCCATGTTGGCCCAGGCGATGAATCCGCCCTTGAGTACAAGTTCCGGTTTCACGCCGAAAAGCGCCGGCTTGAAGATCACGATGTCGGCGAGTTTACCGACTTCGAGCGAACCCACGATGTGAGCGATTCCGTGAGTGATTGCGGGATTAATTGTATATTTTGCGAGATAGCGCAGTGCGCGAAAATTATCCGCTTTCGGATGCAAAGCACCGCTCAGTGGGCCGAACTGCACCTTCATTTTATGCGCTGTTTGCCAGGTGCGCAAAATCACTTCGCCGATGCGGCCCATCGCTTGGCTGTCGCTCGATGTCATAGAAATCGCGCCGAGATCATGGAGGCGATCTTCGGCCGCGATCGTTTCCGGGCGGATGCGCGATTCGGCAAAGGCAACGTCTTCGGGAATCTTCGAATCGAGATGGTGGCAAACCATCAGCATGTCGAGATGCTCATCGATTGTATTCACCGTATAAGGACGCGTCGGGTTCGTCGACGACGGGAGCACATTCGCTTCGCCGCACACTCGGATAATATCAGGCGCATGGCCGCCGCCCGCGCCCTCTGAGTGGAAAGTGTGGATGACGCGATTCTTGAAAGCTCTGATCGTTTCTTCAACGAAACCGGCTTCATTCAACGTGTCGGTGTGAATCGCCACCTGCACATCGTATTCATCGGCGACGCCGAGACACGTATCGATCGCGGCCGGAGTTGTGCCCCAGTCTTCGTGCAGTTTAAGCCCGATGACACCGGCCTCGACTTGATCGCGCAGTGGATCGGGCGTGGAGCAATTGCCTTTGCCCAAAAATCCCAGGTTCATCGGATACGCCTCCGACGCTTCGAACATGCGATGCAAGTTCCAGCGGCCAGGAGTGCACGTCGTCGCGAACGTTCCCGTCGCGGGGCCCGTGCCGCCGCCGAGCATCGTGGTGATGCCACTAGAAATCGCTTCATCGATTTGTTGCGGGCAAATAAAATGGATATGAGAATCGATGCCGCCCGCCGTGATGATACAGCCTTCGCCTGCGATCACTTCGGTGCCCGCGCCTACGATCATCGGATTTTTTCGGCCTGTTTTCGGGTCGTCGTAAATCGAACCCAGTCCGCTTTGAATGCCCGGATTGCCGCCATGCCCGATGCCGACGATGACGCCGTGCTTGATGCCGATATCTGCTTTAATTACGCCGAGCTTCGCATCGAGAATGACGCAATTCGTGATGATCAAATCGAGTGAATCAGCATCGCGAACGGTTGACGATTGTCCCATGCCATCGCGGATCACTTTCCCGCCGCCGAATTTGATCTCGTTGCCATAACCGCCGCCTTCGGCGATCAGGTCGCGTTCGACTTCGACGAACAGTTCCGTATCGGCCAGCCGGATACGATCACCGATCGTGGGTCCGAACATTTCCGCGTATTGGCGGCGAGAAAGTGAAAGCGGCATTAGAGTTTCCCGTTAATTTTTGCGTTCAGCCCGTAAACTTCCCGGGATCCGGCGAGGGCGACGAGTTCGACGTGCTTTCGATCTCCGGCCTCGAAACGCACCGCGGTGCCGGCCGGAATATTCAGACGGAATCCCCGCGTGCCCCCGCGATCGAAACGCAAGGCCTCGTTGACCTCGAAGAAATGGAAATGCGATCCCACTTGAATCGGACGATCGCCCGTATTGGAAACGTCGATACTTTTTGTTTCCAAGCCGACATTCGCCTCCAGCGGTTGACCGTCGGCTGCGGGGATAATTTCACCGGGGATCATGGGCGGAATGAAGAGTGATGAGTGACGAATGCAGAATGTTTAAGAGGGCTCTCGCTCAATTACTTAACCGACAGGATGAGCCACTAGCGAATTGGATGGTGAACTGTGACAAGTTTGGTGCCGTCGGGAAACGTGGCTTCGACCTGAACGTCGTGGATCATTTCGGAGATGCCTTCCATCACGTCAGCGCGCTTGAGAATAGTAGTGCCGAAGCTCATCAGCTCGGCAACGGACTTACCATCGCGGGCGCCTTCCATGATCTCGTAAGTGATGATCGCGACCGATTCCGGATAATTCAGTTTCAACCCGCGTGCTTGGCGACGCCGCGCTAAGTCCGCTGCAGTCACGACGAGGAGTTTTTCACGTTCACGAGGGGTGAGATGCATGGATCAGAAAAGAGCTGAAAGGCTGAAGGCTGAAGACTGAAACTGAAAGCAGTAAAGACGCTTCACACGATGCCAGCTGACTCTAACCGTTAAGGCGTCTAGCGGCCCAAGAAAAATTGACCGACGAAATCAGATGGGAGTCGCTAAAAGGTTCTTCGTGTTTAGGGTACGCGTGAGACATTTGGCGGTGCATCGACGGTGAGTTCATCCTTCAGATCTTCAGCCTTTAGTCTTTTCCTTACACCTGCAGGTGGTCTTTGACCACCTGGTCCGTCAGGTCGGTAATCGGTCCTGAGACGACGACGGCGCCGCGGTCCATCGCGTAGAAACGGTCGGCGACTTCGCGGCAGAAATCGACGTATTGCTCGACCAGAAGAATCGCGAGCTGGCCTTCGGTTTTGAGAACTTTGACGGCGTTGACGACTTCTTCTTGTGAATTGTCGGCTAGACCTTCGGTTTTCAATTTCTTCAACGTATCGCCAATGTGCTCGATGATCGAAGGCTGAATGCCTTCAGTGGGTTCGTCGAGGATGAGCAATTTTGGTCGCGTGAGCAAAGCGCGGCCGATCGCGAGCTGCTGTTGTTGACCTCCAGACAACACGCCACCTTTGCGGGAAAGCATTTCTTTCAACACCGGGAAAAGGGTGAAGACGCGCTCGAGACCATCTTTGTCCGCTGCCTTCCCGCGTTTGTGGACAACCAGACCGACGCGGAGATTTTCTTCTATCGTCAGATGCGGAAAAATATCGCGGCCCTGTGGAACGTAGCCGATGCCTGCCCGGGCGCGCGCATCCGGAGCAAGTTTATCGATCGGGCGGCCGTCGAAAGTAATCGAGCCGTTGCGAATCGAAAGAAGGCCGGTGATCGATTTGAGAGTCGTCGTTTTACCAACGCCGTTGCGCCCCATCAATGCGACGACCTCGCCAAAATTCACCTCCAGGTTTACGCCGCGCAAGATGCGCGAGCCGCCGATGTCCGTTTCGACGGATGAAAGTTCGAGAAGTGCGCTCATCGGTTTCCGTGCTTGCCGCGGCCAAGATAAACTTCGCGGACTTTGGGATTCGATTGAACCGCATCGAATTTCCCTTCGCAAAGGACACTGCCCTGATGGAGGACGGTCACGTTATTGTCGCGCGCGATCTGCCGCACGAATGCCATATCGTGCTCGATCACGATGATGCTATGTTTACCTGCGAGGCTGATCAAAAGTTCGCCGGTGCGATGCGTTTCTTCGTCGGTCATACCAGCCGCGGGTTCGTCGACGAGGAGTACTTTGGGTTCTTGCGAAAGCAGCATGCCAATTTCCAACCACTGCTTTTCGCCGTGCGCGAGAAGACCTGCCTTCCAGGTTTTCTTCCCATCGAGGCGGATCAGTTTCAGCAACTCGTTGATGCGATCGTGATCGGTCGAAGAAAGACGTTGAAACAGGGAAGCGAAAACACCTCGCGGGCCTTTGAGGGAGAGAACCAAATTCTCCCACACCGTGTGCTCTGTATACACACTGGGTGTCTGAAATTTCCGCCCGATGCCGAGGCGATTGATTTCATACTCATTGAGCGCGGTGAGATCGTCCACCGCGGCGCTGTCGGAACTGCCGAATAAAATACGGCCTTTGTCCGGTTTCGCACGGCCGGTGATTAAATCGAAGAATGTGGATTTCCCCGCGCCGTTCGGACCGATCACGGTGCGCAATTCACCCGTGAAGAGATAGAAGTTGAGGTTAGTGATCGCTTTGAAGCCGTCATACGTTTTCGAAACATCTTCAACTGCGAGAATCGGATGGCTCATGGAAGTTCGGGCAAGGGCTTGGTTGCTTCGACCGTGGAATTCGCCGCGCCTTCGATTGGCTGCGCTCCGCCGGACGGTTTCGCGATTTCATCAGCCGGCGTGGATCCTTTTTTGCGCCGCTTCAAATACGTTGATATTTTCGCCGGCACACTGACGAGACCGCCGGGCAAAAATAATACAACCACCAGAAAAATCATTCCCAATATAATCAACCAAGAATCAGGAAATGCGTGCGTCGCCCAACTGCGCAGCGCGTTGATGCCGATCGCACCGATGATCGGTCCGATTAATGTGCCCCGGCCGCCGACTGCGACCCACACGACAGCTTCGATGGACTTTTCCGGCGTCATCTGATCGGGATTAATGATGCCGGCCTGAGGTACGAAGAGCGCGCCACCAATACCCGCGATCATCGCTGCAATCACGAAGACAAAAAGTTTATAGTGAGCCGTCGCATAGCCACTGAATAGGGTGCGATTTTCTCCATCGCGAATCGCGCGGCGAACGAGGCCGAATTTCGTGCCGTTTAACCAGTGGCAGAAAAGGACTACGAGCAACACTACGGCGGCACTCACCACGAAAAGACCACGCATTGTCGCAGGCGCTGAATTATCAACGAGCGAATAGCCGAGGATAAATTTGAAGTCGGTAAAGCCGTTGTTCCCGCCCATTGTCAGGTCGTTGCGAAAGAACATCAGCGCAGCACCGTACGTCAGCGCCTGCGTGAGAATGGAGAAATAAACACCTCTGATGCGCGAACGAAATGCGAGGAATCCGAATATCAGTGCGAGTAACCCTGGCATCACAAAGACCATCAGTATGGCAAAACTAAAGGACTGAAATGGTCGCCAAAACGCGGGCAAAAAAGTATGCCCGAGGAACACCATAAAGTCCGGGAGATTGTTGGGGTTCTGCCCGGCCTTCGCATAACTGCCCAAGGGCCCGATCATCAACATCAGGTACATGCCGAACATATAGCCACCAAGACTGAAAAACAACGCTTGGCCCAGGCTGAGCAAACCGGTGTAGCCCCAAAGTAGATCTACGGAAAGCGCAAGCAATGCGTAGCAAAGATATTTGCCCCAGAGCGTGATTGTGAAATCGCTCATCCAACCATGCGCGTTGCACCACGGAAAAACCACCGCGATGAAAAGCAAGGCAACGCCGATCGCCGTAAACTCGAAATGCCGTGAACGAAGCAAGGGATGCCTTTGATCGAGAGAACTCATTTTTAGAACGTATTGATATCTCGAATACTCAATCGAGGCTGCGGCTGCGCGGAGAGAACAGGCCGGTCGGACGCCACTGCAGGAAAAGAATGATCGCGACGAGCACGAGGATTTTTCCGATCACCGGGTTGAGAAGGAGCTGCTGCAGTGATTGATCAGCGAGACCAATTCCGAGCGCGCTCACGACAGTTCCAAAAATGCTTCCGACTCCGCCGACGACGACGGTCATAAAACTATCGACGATGTACTCCTGGCCCATCGACGGCCCTACCGTCCCGAGTTGAGTCACGAAAACGCCGGCCAGCCCGGCCAGGCCGCTGCCCAGACCGAAAGTCAGCATATTCACCCGCTCCGTGCGCACACCCATGCAGGCCGCCATCGTGCGATTCTGCATTACACAGCGAATTAGCAGTCCGAGAGGCGTCTTCGTCAACGCCAGCCACACGCCAAGAACGATCGCGATGGCAAAACCGATCACGAAAACGCGGTTCCAGTCAAAGGTGATGTCAAAAAATGTCCAGTTACTGCTGAGATAGGTCGGACTATCGACGTTAACGTTGTTCGAACCGAAGGTTAACTTAAATAACTGCTGCATGATCAAAGATACGCCCCACGTCGCGAGCAAACTCTCCAAGGGCCGGCGGTAGAGAAATCGGATCACACTTCGCTCAAGCAAAATTCCAACCAGCGACGCGCTGAGAAAACCCACCGGAATCGCCGCAATAAAATAGAGCTGATAAGCCCATCCCGTGAGATGCAGCCCGGGCAGGTGAATTCCTAATTTCACAAATGGTAACGTGAAATTCATGCCCTCACCAAAAACGTTTTGGGTAATATAAGTCGCGTACGCACCCACCGTAATCATCTCGCCGTGCGCCATATTGATCACACCCATCAGGCCAAAGGTGATCGCAAGGCCGAGAGCGACGACTAACAAAATGCTGCCCGCGCTAAGACCGCGAAAAAGTGTGCCGAAAAAGTTGACCACCGATTTGTGCTGATCGATCGCAAAAAGCGCTGCGTCGGCGGCTTTGGCAACCTCCGCTTGCCCTGCGTCTGTGGCCCTCTTTTTCGCCGTGTTAATAAGGTCGTAGCTCGCCGTATCGTGGAGGACGCGCAGTTCGTTAAGCGCTTCGATTTTCACTTTATCATTGGCGTCGGCCAAGTGAATCGCCGCGATGGCCTCACGTAAGCTCTGCTTGGCCTTCTGGTCGGTCTCGACCTGCAGTCGCGCCTCGAGGACGGGCAATTTGTCCACTTTTTGCGCGGTACCTAAAGTCTGAATCGCGCGCAATCTTTTCGCTAAAACGGGCGAACCCAAATCCAGCAGATCGACGACGTTCTTCATCGCTAAGCGCAAGCGCGAGTCGTGTTCGACCGCAGAGAGATCCGAGGAGGCAAGGTAGAGCACTTCGCCAGACTTCGAGCGAAGGGTTTCGCCGTTATCAACTCGCAGCGCGGTCGCGGCTCCATCCGCGTTTTTAACCTGTGTGAGCTCGACGGGAATCTTCGTGCCGTCTTCTGCTGTATAAATATAGAGACCGTCCTGACGCCACGCCGTAAAAAGCTCGCGGATGGCTTCATCGCCCTGTCCAGCGAGGGAACTGATCAGTTTTCTTTTCTCACTGTCGTCGGAAGTAAGAATTGCGCGGGCAATCGTAGTACGAGCGGGTTCCTTTGGCGCTGCGGCCGCGCCGCTAAGCATCAATGCGAGCAGCATGGCTAACGGAAAAGCAAGTTTTCGGAACAGTGAATACAAAGCCATGAGTGAAGCGTTAGGCAGCGGCACCATGAAACTTTTGGTAGCAAGTTAAATGCCGCATTACTGAAATCCCCAGCGACGATGAACTTTTTTAATGGAAGAGGCGGTTCCGAACGGAACCGCCTCTTGTGAATCTTAATCAGCACTCGGCCGGCGCCGAATGGTGCGAGATTATTCTTTGGCTTTGAAGGTACCCTTCAAGTGCGGCTCGCCATAGACGTCCGGGAACACTTTGAGGATCTTGAACTGGCCGTCAGCTTTGGTCTCACCGATATAAACGGTCTTGGTGAGGTGCATGTTGGGCTGGGTGGTGACTTTGCCACCAGGTCCATTGAACGAGACGCCCGATTTCCAAGCGGCGCGAACCTTGTCCACATCGAAGCTACCCGCTTTTTCAACGCAGGCTTTCCAGAGATAAACACCGTCGTAGCTCAGGACCATTGGCGAATCAACGACACGGCCTTCTTTAACGACGCCTTCAGCTTTGGTATTTTTTAGCCACTTCTGGAAGCTGGCCAAAAACTTCTTATTGGCAGGCGTATCGATCGACTGGAAGTAAGTCCAGCAACCGAGCTGACCAACGAGGTCTTTCGCGGGCAAGCTGCGGAACTCGTCTTCTGCGATCGAGAAGGAAACCACTGGGCAGGTATCGGCGGTCAGACCGGCAGCGGCGTATTCCTTGAAGAACGGAGGATTGGTATCGCCGTTTAACGTGCTGATGACGCAAGCGTCACCGCTCGCAGCGAAGTCCTTAATTTCAGCAATGATCTGCTGATAGTCCTTGTGACCGAACGGCGTATATTTGCCAGCCGAGATGATCTTGCCGGAGCTATCTTTCTTATAGCCACCGCCAATGTTCGCCAGCGGAACGCCCTTGCTGAGCAAATATTCCAACAAGACGAGATTGGTAGTCTGCGGATAAACGTAGTCCGTACCCAGGAGGTAGAACTTCTTCTTACCTTGCGCTAGATAATAGTCGACCGCCGGGATCGCCTGCTGATTGACGGCTTCAGCCGTATAGCAAACGTTCTGGCTCTCTTCTTCGCCTTCATACTGCACTGGATAGAAGAGCAGACCGTTATCTTTTTCAAAAACAGGCAGCGCCGATTTGCGGCTCACCGACGTCCAGCAACCGAAAACGACAGCAACCTTATCGACTTCGAGAAGTTGCTTCGATTTTTCAGCAAAGGTTGGCCAATCAGAACCCGGATCTTGGATGTCGGGAACGATCTTCTTACCGAGGACGCCGCCCTTGGCGTTGATCTCATCAATCGTGAAAAGCAAGATGTCGCGCAGCGACGTTTCGCTGATAGCCATCGTGCCGGACAGATCATGGAGAACGCCGACTTTGACGGTTTCCTCGGCGGCGCGCGAATGGAGCGCGGCACCGAGCATCAAAGCTCCGGCGGCAAGCAAACGATTCAATTTAGTGGTCATGAGGAATGGATAACAAACAAAGTATCTCGGCAGACAGCGCCTGCCTGAGGGGTCAAAAAACGCTGGGGATGAAAAGACTGCGCTCGTCGGAGCGCAGTCTATAAATAAGTCCGTTTAGAACTTAAAGAGGACCTGCACGCCGAGGAAGTTTTTATTCCAGCTCGGGATGTGGGTTGTGCCTTCGCTATCAAAATTCGAATCAATCGAATCGTACTTATAGTAAGAATATTCTGCGCGAACGATCAGGTTCGGAGAAACATTATATGAAGGTCCGATCGTGTACTGCGTATAGCTAGGCAGAAGCGATTCGTTCTTCGTGGCGGAGGACATATTTTCGCCGGAAACGCGGCCGATAATGCTCCACTTGTCATCAATCGTGTAGCTACCGAACACCAGCCAGTCCCAGCCTTTTCGTGGCGTGCCCGCGGCGGTGTCGCCGTCTTTCCCGATCAATTCCGCTGCGACGGTCACCTGCTTGCTGACTGCATATTGAATCCAGATGTCGCCCATCGCGGTCGACTTATAGGTCTGGTAGCTGATCGGAACATCTAGGCTATTCGGAGAAGCCCCTTTGCTATCATAGGCGAAGCCGCCCCAGATTTGGAGCCCTTCGATTCCCTTATAAGTCAAGTACGCTTCAAAGCCGACGTTGTGCTTAAGTTCACCGTCGCCCTTAGCAAAACCGTTGTAGGACCAAACCGAGTCCAAAAGGGCTGCGCCAGCGCCCCACTCTTTATCACCGTATTCGACTTTTACGCCGCTGTGATACGCCGGGTAGGCGCCCAAGTTGCCGCCGACACCCGAGCTGTGGGTGATCTGCGACATATTGACAGTGTCAAAGGCTTCATACCCCATCCAGCTGAGGAATTTGCCGGCACTGATGCTAACGCCGTTCCCGGCATCATAGGTGACGTAGGCATCCAAAACGGTGAGCTCGTTCGCGCCCAAGTTTGGAACATAATAAAGGCTGACGACTGCGGTGACCGGCTTGTAGTTAAAGGTCAGCGCGGTTTTTACGTCATCAGCGCCGGGAGTGTCCTTGGCGCCATTGAAGAGCGAGTCATAGGAGTCGCCACCGGGGCCACCCTTGCTATTATATTCATACGTCCCCGCGGCATAGCCGCTGAGCGTAAGGTTATCGTTGAGCTTGATGTCCGCTGAAGCGGTAGCAGTCAGAGCGAGAAGGGAAACACCGATCCCGCTGAGTTGATATACACGTTTGGTCATAACGAGTTTGGTTGGGTGAATGGGAACACATCGATCGGGTCAGTTCCCGAGCGCTGCATCCGGTGACTACATGAGCAGGTCGCTTGCCAACGCTGCACATTTTTCAGCCAAATGTTATTACGATGTCACAAACGTGACGCGACTTCCCTCGTGACACATTCACGCAAATGCGGCCGCCTGCGCTGCCTGATACCTCCTGACTACTTTTTCTCCACCGGTGCGGTTTTCAGTCCCGCGAAATCTCCCGACTCAGCGGAGCGGACAAAGCCTTCCGTAACACTCTTCAATGCCTCCCATCGCTGACGAATCGCACTCGCCTCTTCCTTATTGATTTGCTGATCAGCTCCAGCCGCGGCGATCACCTGCAACATGTCGGCGAATTCTTGAACGATATCGTTCGTCGCGGGGATTAGCGCACGCGTCGCCTTCGGTTTCGAGTTGATGATAAAAAAACCACCCGCGCGCTCGCAAACCCATTGCGCAATCTGGCGATCGCCGGTCACGCGTAGCAGTTGCTCAATACGATCCAGTGGATTATTAGCGCCGCTGCCGGAATCATCGGAGGGCGGCTCAGCCCATTTATAAATCAGCGAAAGCGACAAACCCATTTCGGCCGCGATTTGTTTCGCGCTCGTTTTTTTCAGGACCTCTTTCAGCACCTCGTGCGATTGCATGGCGCCGCATCAATGCTTCACCGCGACCGAAATGCAACTCCACAGCGGACTGCGGCAGTGCTTCAGTAAGACCAATTTTTTTCGTGCCCTTCTACGTTGTCTTCTGCCACACCGTTAGCAGCTATGAACATTCACGAGTATCAAGCGAAAGCCCTCTTCGAGAAGTTCGGCATCGCCGTTCCGAAGGGCGCTTCCGCAAAAACCGCCGCTGATTTCACCAGCGCCCTCGCGCTCTTGCCCGAAGGTCCGACTATGGTGAAATCTCAGATCCATGCCGGAGGACGTGGCAAAGGAACGTTTACCAATGGGTTCAAAGGCGGCGTGAAGTTCTGCAAAACCAAAGACGAAGCCAAAGAGGTCGCTGGCAAAATGATCGGCAACACGCTCGTCACCATCCAAACCGGCCCGGCGGGCCGCAAGGTGCAGACGATCTATTTCACCGTCGCGAGCGATATCAAAAAAGAATATTATCTCGCGATCCTCCTCGATCGCGCGACGTCGCATCCGGTGATTGTCGCATCGACCGAAGGCGGTGTGGAAATTGAAAAAGTCGCCCACGATACGCCCGAGAAACTTTTCAAAGTTTTCATCGATCCCGCGTTTGGACTAGCCGATTTTCAAGTGCGCGAACTCGTCACCAAGCTCGGCTTGAATGCCGCCGAGCAAAAAAACGCCGCCAAGCTGCTGCGCAACTTGTACCGCATGTATTGGGAGACGGATGCGTCGATGATCGAAATCAACCCACTCATCACCACGCCGACCGACGACGTGCTCGCACTTGATGCGAAGGTTTCGTTCGACGACAACGCGCTCTATCGCCACCCGGAAATCGTCGAGCTTCGCGATTTAAACGAAGAAGACCCGAAGGAAATCGAAGCATCGAAATTCTCGCTCAGCTATATCGCACTCGATGGCAATATCGCCTGTCTCGTCAACGGCGCCGGTCTCGCCATGAGCACAATGGATATCATCAAGCACTTTGGCGGGAATCCGGCGAACTTTCTCGACGTCGGCGGCGGCGCTTCGAAGGACCAAGTCATCGCGGCCTTCAAAATCATCCTGACCGATCCGCAAGTAAAAGGCATCTTTGTCAATATTTTCGGTGGGATTATGGACTGCAACATCATCGCGACGGGCATTGTCGAAGCGGTTAAAGAAGTCGGCCTGAAGCTGCCGTTAGTAGTCCGCCTCGAGGGTAATAACGTCAAAGCCGGCAAAGAAACGCTGGCCCACTCCGGTCTCACGATCGTCTCCGGTGACACCATGGCCGACGCCGCGCAGAAGATCGTCAAACTCGTCGCGTAACCGAAAACCGAATACTTAACGTTCTCCGCGAACATTTTCCATGTCCATTTTTGTCACTCCCGGATCCAAAATCATCGTTCAAAACATCACCGGTGATTTTGGCAGCCGTCACGCCAAGCTCTCTCTCGACTACGGCACGAAAGTCGTCGCCGGGGTCGCTCCCGGCAAAGGCGGAAAGTTTTTCGAGCACGGCGCCCACAAAGTGCCGATCTTCAACTCCGTCGCCGAAGCCGCCGCCTCAACGGGCGCAACGGTCTCAGTCGGTTTCGTTCCCCCGCCCTTCGCGGCTGATGGCGTCATCGAATGCGTCGATGCAGATCTCGATTTAGTTGTCGTCATCACCGAAGGAATTCCGGTCCGGGATATGATCCGCGTGAAGCGCGCGATGGAGGGCCGCAGAACGCGTCTGATCGGGCCGAATTGCCCGGGAATCGTTACGCCGGGCACAGGACCGCAGTCGACGGGTGGTTGCCGCATTGGCATCGCCCCCGGCTATATTCACAAGAAGGGTCACGTCGGCGTGGTCTCGCGCTCGGGCACATTAACGTACGAAGCCGTTTATCAATTGACCGTGCTCGGCATCGGCCAGTCGACCTGCGTCGGCATCGGCGGTGATCCCGTTAACGGCACATCGCATCTCGATGTGATTAAGCGTTTCAACGATGATCCGGAAACTCACGGCATCATCATGATCGGCGAGATCGGCGGCACTGCCGAAGTCGAAGCTGCGAAGTGGATCAAAGCGAACGTGAAGAAGCCCGTCGCTGGTTTCATCGCGGGCGCGACGGCCCCTGCGGGTCGTCGTATGGGTCACGCAGGTGCCATCGTCGGCGGAGCCGAAGACACCGCAGCCGCGAAGATCGCGGCCTTCCAAGAGGCTGGCATCGAAGTGGCCGCAACGCCTTCCGACATGGCCGAAGCACTCAAGCGCTCCGCGCAAACGCGCGGCGTGAAACTAAGCTGATAAAGACCAGCACGACGAGAGGAATTCCACGTTAAGATCGGCAAAGGCAAAACGCCTTCGCCGATCACGCCTTCGCCAAGCCTCAGCCGCGGAGTTTTCCCGCGGCTTTTTCGGCCAGGAAGGACTGGTAGGTTTTCGCCACGCCTTCGGACAAAGCGATCTTCGCTTTCCAGCCGAGTCCTGAAAGTTTGGATACGTCCATCAGCTTCCGCGGCGTGCCATCGGGCTTCGAAGTGTCCCAGGTAATCCGGCCTTTGAAGCCGATCACTTTCGCGACAGTCTCGGTCAACTCCTTGATCGTCACATCAACGCCCGTGCCCACGTTGATCCAGTCCGGTGGGTTATCCATCGAAACCAAATACACGCAGGCTTCCGCAAGGTCATCGACGTGCAAGAATTCACGCATCGGTTTGCCCGTGCCCCAGGCGATGACCTCGTCTTTGCCGCCTTCTTTCGCTTCGTGAAATTTGCGTATCAGCGCCGGCAATACATGCGAGTTCTGCAAATGATAGTTATCACCCGGGCCGTACAAGTTAGTCGGCATCGCGGAGTGAAAAAGCACCCCGTATTGCTTCCGGTAATACTGGCAGAGTTTTAGCCCGGTGATTTTCGCGATGGCATAAGCCTCGTTGGTCTGTTCGAGCGGGCCTGTTAACAAACTGTCTTCCGGAATCGGCTGCGGCGCTTGTTTCGGATAAATGCAAGAGCTGCCCAGAAATAAAAGGCGCTGCACGCCGTGGCGATAGGCGGAGTGAATCGAGTTCGCGGCGATCGCGAGATTGTCGTAAAGAAACTCTGCTGGATATGTATTGTTGGCGTGGATACCGCCAACCTTGGCTGCGGCCACGATCACCAGGTCGGGTCGTTCTACCGCGAAGAAGCGGTCCACGTCAGGCTGCGACGTCAGATCGAGTTCCTTGCGCGTGCGCAGGAGCAATTGCGCTCCAGGAATTTGCTCGAAGCGGCGCACCAGTGCGCCACCCACCATGCCGTGATGACCAGCAATAAAAATCTTCATACGAATCAATTTTTGTGCCGCCCAAGCGACAACCGAACTTTAAACCAGTTCATCCCGAAAACAAATCGAGGTGAACTGATCCGTCTTCAATCGCGCGCGTGAGGGCGAGCGATCTTGCTGACTTCGAGTTCGTGCTGTGCGAGTTGGAGATCGTGGTCGACCATGATTCTCACCAGGTCCTTAAAGAGCACTTTCGGTTTCCAACCCAATTGCTTTTCGGCCTTTGCGGGATTGCCGATCAATAGTTCGACTTCCGCGGGGCGTTCATAGCGCTGGTCGTACTTCACGTACTTTTCCCAGTCCAAACCCAGGTGGGCAAAGGTTTCGCGGCAGAAGTCACGGACGCTGTGCGTTTCGTTCGTCGCGACGACGTAATCGTCTGGCTTATCTTGCTGGAGCATTAGCCACATCATCTCGACGTATTCCTTCGCGTAGCCCCAGTCGCGCTGTGCGTCCAGGTTACCGAGGTAGAGAGAGTCTTGCAGGCCCACTTTGATGCGAGTGGCCGCGCGCGTGATTTTACGCGTCACGAAAGTCTCACCGCGGCGAGGGGATTCGTGGTTAAACAAAATTCCGTTACTCGCGTGGAGGTTGTAGCTTTCGCGATAGTTCACCGTCAGCCAGTACGCGTAAACTTTGGCGCAGCCATACGGAGAACGCGGCCAAAACGGAGTCGTTTCCACCTGCGGCACTTGCTGAACTTTGCCGAACATTTCGGACGACGAGGCTTGGTAGTAGCGGACTTTTTTAACCAGACCGGCTTCGCGAATCGCTTCGAGAATACGTTGCGCGCCAAGACCATCGACGTCGCCGGTATACTCCGGAATATCAAAGGAAACGCGAACGTGGGATTGCGCGCCGAGATTGTAGATTTCGTCGGGCTGGAGCTCATAAAGGAGCTTCACCATCTGAACGGAATCAGCGAGATCGCCGTAATGCAGGAAGAGGCGCACGCCGTTGACGTGAGGATCGCGGTAAAGGTGATCGATCCGGCTGGTATTGAAGGTGGAAGCGCGGCGAATGATCCCGTGCACTTCGTAGCCTTTTTCGAGCAACAGCTCGGCCAAATAGCTGCCGTCTTGTCCCGTAATACCAGTAATGAGCGCTTTTTTCATGCGTGTAGGTTTATCAGCGTACGGAAACGGGCGCTGCCAGTGCAAGCGTCACTCTCGGTAGTCCCAGCATTTGCGGGAAAACCTCAGGCGACACTTCTCATTTCACCGTAAGCTTGTGCTAATAAATAGGTTCATCACATCTTAAGTCATGAAGGTTACGCTGATCGCCGCCCAATCCGTCGACGGATTCATCACCCAACATGATCTTCCCGGCAGCGACTTTACGTCGGCGGAGGATAAAGAGCACTTTTTGAAGAGTTTGCGTGACTTCGACTGCCAAATCATGGGCGCAGAAACCTTCCGTGTATGGCAGCGTAGTTCCACGGAACCAGTCCGCCCGAAACGCCCGCAGTGGGTGCTCACACGCCACTCCGAAGCGTTTACAAACGCGGCGTTACCGGGATGGCTGGAATTTACGAACGAGGCGCCGTCGCCACTTTTAGAGAAACTGGCCAGTCGTGGTTTACAGAACTGCGCGCTCTTAGGCGGAAGCCAAATTCACCGGCTATTTCTGACGGCGAACTGCGTGGACGAACTTTGGCTGACGGTCGAACCAGTGTTGTTCGGGCGCGGGACACCGTTGGTGGGCAGCGAAATGAGCGTGGCGATGAAGTTGATTTCGCACACCCATCTTTCTGCGAACACGCTTCTTTTGAAGTATTCGGTCCGCTGATACGAAATTCCCCGCCGGGAGCGCAGACATTTTGTCCACAAAATGTCTCCCGCGAGTGAAGCTCGCCGCTATTTCAAAGTAGAGCGGGAGCTTCGCTCACGATAGATAGGCGGACCGAATGTCTGCGTTCCCGGCGGGCTTCGGCGTTTACGCGTTCTACTCTCACTTGACTTTCTCGCCCGTATTTTGCATTGCTCGCGTCGGTACATGCGAAACTTCGCACAGGCGCTTCGACTTACATAGACGCACGATCCCTTCCGGGACCGTCGCAACGGTCGATCGTGCGTCCGCCTGTCGCTTAAGTCCGTGGAACGAGATTCCCGGACCCGTTTAACGTCAGAAAAATTTATTTCGTTTCGTCCATGCAACCCTCTCCCGTTTCCAAATACCGCGCTTTTCCGCCGGTTTCATTGCCCAATCGCCAGTGGCCTAACCGCACACTGACGAAGGCCCCTATCTGGTGCAGCGTTGATCTGCGCGATGGCAATCAAGCTTTGGCGCAGCCCATGAGTGTCGAAGAGAAGCTCGAGTACTTCGACGCGTTGGTGAAAATCGGCTTCAAACAAATCGAAGTTGGTTTCCCGTCTGCGTCGCAGATCGAATTCGATTTCGTGCGCCGCTTGATCGACGAAAAGCGCGTCCCCGATGATGTCTCGATCCAGATTTTGTGTCAGTGCCGTGAAGACTTGATCACGCGCTCGTGCGAGGCTTTACGCGGAGCCAAGAACATCATCTTTCATCTCTACAACTCGACCTCGCCGTCTCAGCGCAAACACGTTTTCAACGCGTCCCGCGCCGACATCGTCGGGATTGCGACGCGCGGCGCTCAATGGGTCAAGCAGTACACCCGGGCGTTGAGCGAAACCGGCACGTATGTGAAGTTTGAATACTCACCGGAAAGTTTTAACAGCACGGAACTGGATTTCGCGCTGGAAATCTGCGAAGCCGTCACCGACATCTGGCAGCCGACCATTGAAAACAAGATCATCATCAACCTGCCCGCGACGGTTGAATATGCAACGCCGAACGTGCACGCCGACCAGATCGAGTGGATGTGCACCCACTTGACTCGCCGCGATCGTACGATCGTGTCTTTGCACACCCACAACGATCGCGGAACCGGCGTAGCCGCCACCGAGTTGGCCTTATTGGCTGGCGCAGATCGCGTGGAAGGCACGTTGTTCGGCAACGGTGAGCGCACGGGTAACTTGGACCTCGTGAACACCGCGTTGAACATGTATATCCAAGGAATCGATACAGGTTTGGATTTCAGCGACATCAATGGCTTGCGCGAGATGTATGAGCGGTTGACCAAATTGGAAGTGCACGCACGTCAACCCTACGTTGGCGAATTAGTCTTCACTGCGTTCTCCGGCTCACATCAAGATGCGATCAAGAAATCGTGGGCCAATCAGAAGCCGAACACGCCCTGGGATGTATTATATATTCCAGTCGATCCGGCGGATATTGGCCGCAGCTACAAGGCGATTATTCGCATCAACTCGCAGTCTGGCAAAGGCGGCGTCGCGTATATTCTCGAACATGAATTCGGTTTCCAGTTGCCGAAGGCGATGCACAAGGAAATTGGCAAGTTGATCAACGATTTGGCCGACGCGAAAGGCACCGAGCTGACGCCCGACGACGTGAACGCGTTTTTTCAGCGCGAGTACATCGAGCGAGCCACGCCCGTGAAGTTGGAGCACTTTAAAACCACCGAGCGCGATAGCGCGGTGAGTGCGCAGGCCACAGTGAAGATCGATGGCGTTGAACATAAATTAACCGCGAACGGCAATGGACCCATCGACGCTTTCGTGCGTGCGCTGGCCGCGGCCGGTTTGCCAAAATTCGAGTTCATGAGCTACGCCGAGCATTCACTAGGCGCGGGCGCAGAAGCGCGCGCCGTCTCATATATTCAAATCAAAACCGAGCGCGGAAATACATATTACGGCGCCGGCATCGATACGAATATCGAACTTGCCTCGATCAAAGCCGTGGTCAGCGCAGTGAACCGTTCGCTGGCAAAAACGTAAGAAAGTGACTCAGGCGCTGTCCATTGACTGGCAGCGCCTCTTCCCCGCCGGGGAAACCAGCTCGAAGCAGGGGCCGTTGTCGAATTACTTCAAATTTTCTTCGCGTACTTGCTTCACGGATACGAAGCGGACTCGAAAGAGATCGTCGAGGACATCGCGCGTTTCCGCGGGCAGGCGATCAATCAAACTCTGTAGTGGCGGAAGCACTACGGAAGCGCCAACCGGAACTTTCGTACGATCTTCGTCCGTTCTCTTCGGAGGGAAATGCGAATGCGCCGACGACGCACCGCTACCCGCGCTTCCATTTTCCGCCAAAAATGCAGCTTCGGTCATTTCATCTGGCCAGCGTGCCGCATCGTCAACCGGCGCTCCTGCAAATTCGCTCCCATTGCCATCCGGCGCACCGGGATTCACCGTCGCGTGAACAGCTTCGCTTTCGATGTCGTCGCGCGTAGCCTCGTCCAACGCGCGCGCATCAGCAATCGGATGAAGCGCATTCGACGTTCTATCCGAATCTTCACGCATCCGCGCGCGTAAGGCCTCACGCGCGCGACGCTCGGCTTCGGCCTGCCGCTCGGCTTCTCCCGTGCGCACATACGCGCCGGGACGAATGACGCTGGCGAGCGCGCTGGTCTGCAGCCGCTCCTCCAGCCGATTAATCAGCCCTTTTTTTTTTGATCAGAGATCGGTGCAGCAGCAACGATCTCTCCCGCCTCATCAGAAAGCGCCGCCAACTCTTTGATCAAGCTGTCGATCGCGCGAGCACGACTGGCTTCCACAGCTTTCAACAGCGTGACTTCGAAATTAATTTTCTCGGAGAGTCCAAGTTTAACCGTCCCCTCGCCTTCGCGTAGCGCGTCGAGCAAACGCGTCACTTGCTCCGTGGTCAGACTTACGCCACCGAGCAACTCGCTGCGCCCGCCTTTCGCGATTGCGTCGAGCAACGCATGACGGACCAGTCCCTGCAGATCGGCCAGCAGCCGCACGAGGTCGCGGCCGTTGCGATCGCATTCGTCAACGAGATCAATAATTTTGGGATGATTTCCCGACGCGAGTGCAGCCGCAAGTTCGGCAATCTTTTCAGCGGCCACGAGGCCGTAGACGTCGAGTACATCGGCCTCACCGATTTCATTTCCGCAGAATGAAATCATCTGATCGAAAATCGACTGCGCGTCGCGCATGCCGCCATCCGCCATGCGCGCGATGCATGCGAGCGCGGCATCGGTCACTTTGATATTTTCTTCGGACGCGATCTTTTGAAGACGTTGAACGATCAACTCCGGAACGATCGGCTTCAGATCGAAGCGCTGGCAGCGTGAAATGATCGTGGGCAAAACCTTCTGCACATCCGTCGTCGCGAAAACGAATTTCACGTGCGGGGGCGGCTCTTCGAGCGTCTTCAACAGCGCGTTGAACGCGGCCGTCGAAAGCATATGCACTTCGTCGATAATATAGATTTTAAATTTTCCCTGCGAAGGCGCGTAGCGAACGTCGTCGCGCAAGTCGCGAATCTGGTCGACTGAGTTGTTCGAAGCACCGTCGATTTCGATCACGTCCATCGACGTGCCCTCGGCGATCGCTTTAACCGCAGGATCGTTCGGGTCGAAGTCCGCCTTCGGACCGTCCGTGCAATTAAGCGCCTTTGCGAAAATTCGAGCGGTGCTGGTTTTGCCCGTGCCGCGCGGACCCACGAAAAGATACGCGTGAGCGATGCGGTTGCGAGCGATCGCATTCTTTAACGTCCGCACCACGTGATCTTGCCCCACGACATCGTCAAACGTTTGGGGGCGCCACTTGCGCGCGATCACTTGGTAACTCGAAGACATTATTTCGCAGGGCTAATGAAGAGTGATGAATGCAGAATGATGAATGCAAAACGCAAATCCGAAAATCACATCTCTGGCATGATGACGGCATCTTTTTGAGCACATTCACTCGTCGTTCTTCACTCCTCATCATCTTTAGTCCCGCGCCGACGGGATGAAAAAAGTGGCCAGGCACTCCACGGCACTAGGAGAACGTCGTTACCGTTGCTACCTTCCGGTCCTGGCGGGGTTCACGCGCCTGCCCATGCATGGCACCTGGCCGACGCGGACCATGGGGGCAAACGCTCGTCGCGCAACTTATTTCGTCCCGCCGCCGCAGGACTAGTGAAGAGCGATGAATGAAGAATGCGCAGGCGCGGGAGGTCCGAAAAGCTGAAGTCCGAAGGGCGGGAGGCTGAAGGGCGAGAAAGGTGAAAGCGTCTACCGCTCAGTTAAGATGAGCGAGTGTGGGGCTCTGGCATCATTCGTCATTCATCACTCTACACTCATCATTCTTCACTAGCGTGCCGCTAGGAAGTTTTTTTCACCAGCATGTCTTGAACGCGCGCGACAACACCTTCGACGGGCCACAGCCGGCCCACGCCTTCGTAACCGCAAGCGAGCATGCCTTCTTCTGGGCCGATGAATTCGACACCGCGTCCTTTAAGAATGTCCACATTCGCGATCGTCGCTGGATGCGTCCACATCTTGCCGTTCATAGCTGGGGCGATCAAAATCGGTGCGCGGCAAACAAGGTAGAGCGAGCTGAGTTCATCACACGCGAGACCCTGCGCGAACTGCGCGATCACGTTAGCAGTCGCCGGCGCAACTACCAGGAGATCTGCTTTATCAGCAAGTTCAACATGGCCCGGTTGCCAGCCATGCCCTTCTGCCCAAAGGTCTGTGGCCACGGGATTACGCGAAAGCGTTTGCAATGTGAGCGGAGTGACAAATTTTCCCGCGCCTTCCGTCATCACAATGAAAACTTCCGCACCCATTTTCCGCAATTGGCTCGTGAGATCGGCGGCTTTGTAGGCAGCGATCGAGCCGCTTACACCGAGTACAATGCGCTTACCGGAAAGCGAAGACATGTCGCACTGAAACGCGGATGACGGCGAGAGGCAAGAGGAGGGTTTTCGCGGTTCCCGCTAGTGATGAGTGATGAATGCATAAAGATGAGTGACCGAAGCCTGGAAGGATAGAAAAACAGACTGCTTATTGAAATACTTAGTCCCCTGCTTGCCACTTGCTCCCGTTATAGATGAGTCCAGGACTCGCGCCCCCGCGAGTTGCCGCATTCCTCATTTCACTCTTCATTCAACAATCGTCACTAGGGATGCGCGATCATCACTCTTCACTAGCGAAGCGAAAGCACTAGCCAACCAGCGCTTAGCGTCTAATCCTCGCTCGGCATGAAGGTATTGATCACTGGCATTTGCGGCTTTGTGGGGAGCACGTTGGCCACGACGTTTTCCGACCGCAGTCCGTCGATCGAACTCATCGGTCTGGATAACTTTATCCGTCCCGGCAGCGAAACCAAACGTGCCGACCTCAAGCGCCGCGGCGTAAAATTATTTCATGGCGACCTACGCTCTGCGAGCGATTTAGAAACGCTTCCCGCGGTAGATTTCGTCATTGATGCGGCCGCAAATCCAAGCGTACTCGCCGGCGTCGACGGCAAATCCAGTTCCCGTCAAGTGATCGAGCACAACCTCCTCGGCACGGTTAATCTCCTCGAATATTGCAAGGCTCATCGCGCCGGCTTCGCGCTGCTCAGCACCAGCCGCGTCTATGCAATCGAGCCGCTTAGCCGTTTGCGCGTCGACGTCGTCGACCAAGCTTTCCAACCCAGCGCCGAAAACGCTTTGGTGGCTGGTCTCAGCAGAGACGGAGTAGCCGAATCCTTTTCCACCCTCGCTCCAATCTCGCTCTACGGGTCCACCAAACTCGCATCCGAAGCGGTCGCGCTCGAGTACGGCACAACTTTCTCACTTCCCGTTTTTATTAATCGATGCGGCGTCCTTGCGGGCGCAGGTCAATTCGGACGTCCCGACCAAGGTATCTTTTCTTATTGGATCAACAGCTACCTGCAACGGCGTCCTCTGAAATACATCGGGTTCGACGGTGCAGGCCATCAGGTGCGCGACTGCCTGCATCCGCGCGACCTCGTATCGTTGTTGTTGAAACAGTTTTCAGCGAGCTCACGCGCATTCCCAACTGAAGATCGCATTATTAACTGCTCTGGCGGCATCGCGTCGGCGACCTCCTTGCGCCAACTCAGCGATTGGTGCGCCCGCGAGTTTGACGCGCACACCATCACCAGGGACCCACAACCGCGCGCCTTCGACATCCCTTGGATCGTCCTTGATTCAACCAAGGCGCAACGTCTTTGGCAGTGGTCTCCAGAAACGCCTCGCGACTCAATACTCAGCGAAATTGCCGCGCACGCACGCGCGAATCCGAATTGGCTGGAAGTGTCCGCGCCGCTCTGACAGGCGGTAGCGTTTACCGATGGGACAGCTTCCCGCACCGAATCATCCACCAGGCACGCTGAAACTCCTCTCCGTCGTTATGCCGGCGCGCGATGAGGAGGAATCGCTGCCACCGACCTTACGCGCGCTCTATGAAGCGCTCAGCGCCGCCGGCATCACTCATGAACTCGTGGTCGTGGACGACGCGAGCAAAGATCGGACGTGGTCAGTCTTGCAAAATTTGAAGAGCGAAATCCCCACCCTCGCGCCGACCCAAAATAAAGGCCGCAACGGTTTCGGTTCCGCCATCATCCATGGTTTCAACCAGATGAAAGGCGATGCTGTTGTCATCATGATGGCCGACGCATCCGATTCCCCGAAAGACGCCATCGCCTACTGGCGGATTCTCAACGACCAGGGTTACGAATGCGCCTTCGGCAGTCGTTTCATTCGCGGGGGCCAGGTCATCGACTACCCTCACATCAAGCTGTTTATCAACCGCCTAGCGAATTTGCTGGTGCGGATATTTTTCAACATCCCGCTCAACGATACAACCAACGCCTTCAAAGCCTACCGGCGAACGGTGATCGATGGGTGCCGCCCATTTCTTTCGCCGCATTTTAATCTGACGGTCGAACTCCCTCTCAAGGCAATCGTCCGCGGCTTCAGTTGGACGATCACGCCGATTTCCTGGCGCAACCGCAAATACGGAATCGCAAAGCTGAAAATCAAAGAGATGGGTAGCCGTTATTTTTTCATCTGCGCGTACGTGTGGCTGGAAAAGTATTTTAGTCGTGGCGATTACATCCGCCGCGAACGCTGAAAAAACCCTTGTTTGCGACCGGGAGAATGGGTTTATATTCATCTCTTATCCATGATTTATTTGCTCGGTGGCTCCGGCTATGTGGGGCAGGCGTATCAAGCCCTACTCAAGCGTAAAAATATTCCGTTTCGCAATCTGCGGCGTGCAGACATCGACTACACCGACGGTGACACGTTGCGCCGCACGCTAAAAGCGGATCGGCCAGAGTTTTTGATCAATGCGGCCGGGTACACGGGGAAACCAAACGTCGACGCGTGCGAACTGCACAAAGCCGAGTGCCTTTTTGGGAATGCCGTTTTCCCAGGTATTGTGGCGGATGCGTGTGCGGACGCCGGGGTTCCCTGGGGTCATGTTTCGTCGGGCTGCATTTTTACCGGCGCTCGCCCCGATGGCACCGGCTTCACCGAAGAAGACACGCCCAATTTCACGTTTCGCACCAACAACTGCAGCTTTTATAGCGGTTGCAAAGCGCTGGGCGAAGAAGTTCTCGCGGGAAAATCGAACTGCTTCATCTGGCGATTGCGCATCCCGTTCGATGAAGTCGACAACCCACGGAATTACCTAACGAAGCTGATGCGCTACGCGCGCTTGCTCCAAGCGGAGAATTCGATTTCCGAGCTCAACGAATTCGTCGCCGCCACCTTTGCGTGCTGGGAGAAACGAATTCCTTTTGACACTTACAATGTCACCAATCCCGGCCATGTCACCACGCGCGAGGTGGTTTCGATGATCGAGAAAGCCGGCGTGCATCCTAAAAAATACGAGTTCTTTGAAAGCGAAGCGGAATTCATGAAACTCGCCGCGAAAACCCCGCGCTCAAATTGCGTCATGTCGTCTGAAAAACTAGCCCGCGCCGGAATCGTGATGACCGAAGTCCACGCCTCGATCGAAAACGCGTTGCGCCGCTGGGTGAAAAACGCGGCCTAATTTTCACGCGCCGCTTGCCATTCGCTACTCGCCACCATCTCGGCTAACGGAATGTGCAAAGTAATTCGCGCACAGCTTCTTTTGCGATGAACATTCTCGTCACTGGCGGTTGCGGTTTTATCGGGTCAAACTTCGTGCGCCAACGGCTCACGGAGAAAAATTCTCCGCTTCGCAAAATCGTCAATCTAGACAAACTTACTTACGCAGGCAATCCAGCCAACCTCGCGGACTTGGCTCATGACGCGCGTTATGTTTTTGTACATGGCGACATCGGTGATGTCGAACTCGTCGCGAAATTATTGGGCGAACATGCGATCGACACCATCGTAAATTTCGCCGCTGAGTCGCACGTTGACCGGTCGATCGACTCGCCCGAACCTTTCGTACAAACCAATGTCGTCGGCACGTTGCGCTTGTTGAATGCGGCCCGACTTTATTGGGTAAAGTTACCGGAGCCGCGAAAAAACCAGTTTCGTTTTCTGCATGTGTCTACCGACGAAGTTTACGGCACGCTTGGTCCAAGAGATCCGGCCTTCACGGAGGAAACACCTTTCGCGCCGAACAGCCCTTACGCGGCATCCAAAGCGGCCAGCGATCACCTCGTGCGCTCGTATCAGCACACCTTCCATTTCCCGACGCTGACGACGAACTGCTCCAATAATTATGGGCCGTATCATTTTCCAGAGAAACTGATCCCGTTGATGATCCTCAACGCGCTCGAAGGAAAACCGCTGCCGGTTTACGGAGATGGACAACAGATCCGCGACTGGCTCTACGTAGAGGATCATGCGGCAGCGATTTGGCTCGTGCTCGCGCGCGGGAGGCTTGGCGAAACGTACAATATCGGCGGTCTGAACGAAAAACCGAATATTGAGATTGTGAATACAATCTGCGAGCTGCTCGACCAAAAGTCACCGCGTACGGATGGCAAATCTTACAAAACTCAAATCACCTACGTCGCCGATCGTCCCGGTCACGATCGCCGTTACGCAATCGATTGCGCAAAACTACAGCGTGAGCTCGGCTGGAAGCCGGTGGAAAACTTCAGCACCGGCATCGAAAAAACGGTAGACTGGTATCTCCAGCATCGCGGCTGGGCCGCGGACATCACGTCTAAGAAGTACGCCCGCGAACGTCTCGGCGTTGGGTGATTGCCTCACACAACCTCGCTATTTCACCAAACAGCAGATTGCGCGCATGCTGGCCAGAATCAGGGTGGATTTGTCGGCAGGGTGGTTTTTAGTTCTTCGCTTTCACCTAACCTGCACGCTGAGTCACAAGCGCGGACGGCCAAACTTTTCTAAGACTGCTCCCCTCTAAAGCTTCTCCAATTCATGCAACGCAAAGGCATCATCCTCGCTGGCGGCTCCGGCACTCGCCTCTTTCCGCTGACGATCGCGATCAGCAAGCAGCTCATGCCAGTCTACGACAAGCCGATGATTTATTATCCGCTGTCCGTGCTCATGCTGGCGGGCATCCGGGAGATTCTGATCATCTCGACGCCACAGGATCTGCCCTTGTTTCGTCGTCTTCTAGGTGATGGATCGGCCTTCGGCGTTCAGCTGAGTTACGCAGAGCAGCCGCGCCCCGACGGTCTCGCGCAGGCCTTTTTGATTGGCGCCAATTTCGTTGGTGACTCACCTTCGGCGTTAATTTTGGGGGACAATCTTTTTTACGGCCACGACTTTGTGAGCTCATTGAAGTGCGCTGATCAACGCGCTGCCGGTGCGACGGTTTTTGGTTATCACGTCGCCGATCCGAGCGCGTATGGCGTGGTCGAGTTCGCCAAAGATGGGCGCGTCGTTTCGATCGAGGAAAAACCCGCTCAGCCGAAATCAAACTTCGCGGTGCCGGGCCTCTATTTCTACGACCGCGAAGTGGTCGCACACGCACGTGCGTTGAAACCTTCTAAACGCGGTGAACTTGAGATTACCGATTTGAACCGGCGCTATTTGGAAGCGGGCCGCCTGCACGTGGAGCTGTTGGGAAGAGGCACTGCGTGGCTCGATACCGGCACGCACGACTCGCTGCTCGACGCGGCTCAATTCGTGAACGTGATCGAAAGCCGCCAAGGCCTGAAGATCGCGTGTTTGGAAGAAATCGCCTTTCATCAAGGCTGGATCGACCGCGCCGGACTTGAGCGCCAAATTGCTTACCTCGGAAAATCGAGTTACGGAGCGTATTTGAAGCGGTTGCTGTAAGGGAGGCTCTCGGACGAAGCTGACGCTGGGAAGGAGACTCGTTGGGAGCGCGGACATCCGGTCCGCCGTCCTTTGTTGAGCGCAGCGCGCGGTCATACTAGAGCGGCCTTTGTCCGCATATAGAAAATGCGGACAGGATTCCGTGCTCCCGGGAGGGAATCCTCAGAAAGAAACGCGTTTTTTCGCCTCTTTGCGTTTGTTCTCGAATGCCAACGCGAGTTGAACTTTTGCGGAATCTGCGCTGGCTGCGCGGAAACCCGTAAGGCGGAGAAACAAAACGAGAATACACCCACATGAACTCTGTTCCATTGAAGGGAAGTGAGCGGTTTAAATTCGAGGGAGCCACGGCGACGGGGCTGGCCGATGTCAATGAATGGCTGGAAGTTTCCGTGCGTGTTCGGCGTAAAGCCGAGCTGCCGAGTTTTGACAAATACGGTCTGCCGGGCGGTCCGCAGAAACCGATCACCCGCGACGAGTTCACGCAAAATTACGGCGCATCTGATGCCGATTTCGCAAAAGTCGAAGCGTTCGCGAAAGCCCACGACCTCACGATCAACGGGAAAGATGCCGCCACCCGGACGATCCATCTTGGCGGCACAGTCGCCGCGTTCAGCGGTGCATTTGAAGTTAAACTAATCCGTTACCGACACGCCAAGGGCACCTTTCGCGGCCGCCTTGGCCCGATCCACATTCCGAAAGACCTCGATGGAATTATCACGGGTGTTTTCGGCTTGGACAATCGCCCGCAGGCGCGCAAGCGCTCACAGGTCCGCCCTTTGCCTCCCGGCACATCCCACGCGAGCAAAACGCGGCCGTGGTTTACGGCCGCCGAACTCGGACACATTTATCAATTTCCAGATGCCGACGGCACTGGCCAAACAATCGGCATTTTGGAATTTGGCGGGGGCTTCGATACCACCGATCTCGCCACCTATTTCAAAACTATCGGCGTAGCCGGACCCAACGTACTCGCCGTGTCTGTTGATTCCGTCGCGAACCATCCGAATGTCGATCCGGACAGCGATGGCGAAGTCATGCTCGATATCGAAGTCGCTGGCGCGCTCGCGCCGAAATCAACGCTGGCGGTGTATTTTTCGAAATTCACCGAGAAAGGCTGGGTCGATATTCTCACCACCGCCGTCCATGACAAAACGCATCAACCTTCCGTCCTCTCGATCAGCTGGGGATTTGCGGAAGGCAAACTGATCTGGACGCAACAGGCTATTGATCATGTCAATGAATCTCTTCAAGAAGCCGCCGCGCTCGGCGTCACGGTGTGCGTTGCGTCGGGCGATGACGGCTCTAGCGACGACGCTGAGGATGGACATGCGCACGTGGATTTTCCGGCTTCGAGCCAGTACTCCCTTGGCGTCGGGGGGACATCGCTGAAAGCCACTGCGGGTAAAATCACCTCTGAAAAGGTGTGGAATGACGGTCCGCGCGCAACGGCCGGAGGTGCGGGCGGAGGAGGCGTCAGCGCAGTCGTGCCGGTGCCATCTTGGCAAGCGACCATTAATCCCGTCAGCGTCAACCCCGGGAAGAGCCCGGGGCGCGGGGTGCCCGACGTGGCAGCGGTGGCTGATCCAAACACTGGCTACTACGTGCGTTCTGGCGGAAAAAATGGCGTCGCGGGCGGCACGAGCGCCGCAGCGCCGCTGTGGGCCGCGTTGATTGCGTTGATCAATCAAAAGCTTGGCTCACCGGTCGGTTATTTAAATCCACGTCTCTATCAAATCATCGGCCCGGCCAAAGTTCTCCGCGATATCACTGCGGGCGACAACGACACTCAAGGTCTCGTCGGCGGGTACGCCGCAAAACCCGGTTGGGACGAATGCACCGGCTGGGGAACGCCCAACGGCATGGCATTGCTAGCAGCGCTTTCAAAGACGTAAACTCTACAGCTGAAGAGAAATCTGGCCTCCCCTCGTTTAGATTCGCCTTTCTAAGCACCGGCTCAAAGCGCATTTATTGGGAGCGCGGGTGACTCGCCCGCTTCCGGAAGATCCCTCGGCCAACGGCCGCGCTAAACTCCGAATCGCCCTCTGACGATCGCGGCTCACGATAAAACCGGCCTTCAACGCCCCAGCGTCATCGCAAAATTCTTGAAGCTGGGATGAACCATCGGCTGTGCTGACGGTCGCTTAGGGTGGTCTT
>FTDT01000078.1_pt1 | contig 36743 bp, 29 predicted proteins | sample 1640021 | NCBI WGS metagenome assembly FTDT01 (sample SAMEA3914869, study PRJEB12502) | metagenome | biome: forest; material: soil | place: USA | collected 2012-03-12 | depth 0.1 m | reverse complement strand
TCTTCTTTCACCCCTTCTTCCGCCATACCGCGATAAACATTCCATTCGCGTTCAACACATGCGGCCAGACCGTCAGTTGTGTGTCGGCAAATGTATCCGTTTCCTGGATCGCACTGTTCAACGCGCCTCTGGCGCCATCTCCGCTCGCGTGGCCGCCGATCCGCGCCTTCTCATTCCATTTTCCAAAAACAGGCACTGGCTCGAATTCTGGATGTCCCGCGCTAAACGCATCAGCGATGGCCGTGGTTTCACCGCGCGTCAGCGTGCAAACTGCGTAGACAAGTCGGCCACAGGGCTTCAGTGCGGTGGCGGCCGCATTCAGCATCTGCGCTTGGACCTCCGTGAGCTCCCGCACGTCGTCCGGCTTGGCAGTCCAGCGCGCGTGCGGATTGCGTTGCCACGTGCCCACACCACTGCACGGCGCGTCCAACAAAACGCCGTCGAATTTGGTCTTTGTCGGCAACTTCGCGGTGCCATCCCACAGCGCGGTGCGATAATTGAAAAGCTTCGCGCGAGACGCTCGACGCTTCAAAGTCTCTAGCCGCCGATTCGAGCGATCACTCGCCCAAATCAATCCTTTTCCGCCCATCAGATCGCCGAGGTGTAGCGTTTTCCCACCTTCGCCCGCGCAAGCATCCCACCACGTCTCGCCCGGTTGCGGAGCGCAGGCGTATCCAACCAGTTGTGACGCCAGGTCCTGAATTTCAAAACGTCCGGCGTGAAAGGCAGTGGTCGTGAAGAGGTCTCTCGTGCCCGTATAACGGAGTGCGGTCAGATCGCCGGGCGCAGCCACCTTCAGATCGAGTGGGCCGAACAATTTCGCATCCACTTTAACGCAGTCGTTGAGTTCTTTCGCCAACTCGGCAGTTTGACCTGGCCGCGCTCGCAGCCAAAGCGCCGGCTCGCGTTGCCAAAGCCGCAACGTTTCGATCGGCAAATCAACCTCCGCCGCGAGCCACGCTGGAATGGCCCGAGCGCGCAAGGCTTCCGCTTTGATTGATTCTGGTTTCGCTTCGAACTTTTCCTGAAAGCTGAGCGCCACGGCGACTTTCTTTTGCCACGGATCAGCTGGGTTCAGCCATTCCCGCCAACGAAAATAGCTGAACAAGGCGCGCGCAATCCGCCCCCTAACCGCTGAGGTGAGTCGCCGATTTTCTGAGAAGAAAGCGCGCAGGGCTGCGTCAGCGGGAAGTTTTGCGGAAACACCGGCCAGCAAGTGCGCGGTTTGATTTAAAATCGCCGTATCGGCCATGGAGCAGGGTTTCGGCGGGGACCGTTGCTGGCAAGCCAGAGGTGCGTACGGACTCAATGAGTGGACAACTAGACCTGTTAAGATCGACGTTGCTAAGCCGCCCTGCCGGGAGCGCGGACATCCTTTCCGTAGAATCGATACTGAGAACGGAGCTTACTGTTTTCAAAACGAGCGAGCTTCGCTCGCGATTGAAAGGTTGGCGGACAGGATGTCCGAGCTCCCGGCCGGATGATCAGCTCGCCTTCTTCGCCCAGCGGCGGGTTTCTTTTATCTCCAGGCGCTTCGTTTCTAATTCGACGCCCGCCACCGCCGGGTGGGCGCGTAATTCCTGAAAACGTTTCGCGCTTAATTTCCATCCGAGCGCGCTACTCGCATCCGAGAGCGCCGTTATCCGGTTTTCGAATACAAAACCGATCGAGATTTTCGTATCGCCCACCTGGTTGTTCAACGTATCGCGCAAACGCTGCAGGAAATCATTGAGCTCGGGATGGTCGGGCCGCAACAGCCAGGTTACGCGCTTCACCGATCCGATCACAAAATTATCCAGCGGATAACACTCCTTCACGTTGATGCGCGCGCCTTCTTCTCCCACGAGGATGTTTCCCTGCACGAGCACGAGGACGTTTTCCGCCAAGTTCATGCCGTAGTTGGCAAAGGCGTCCGCGAACATGTTCAGCGGCAGCGACGCGCGCCGCGTCGCCAATGTGAACGCGACCCAGGGGCGATTATCTTTTTTCGATAATTTTTTCGCGAGATTGGCCGCGATTCCGCACAAACGAAACTCCGTGCGATCCGGCTGATTCAGCAGCTGATCCGGCACGAAGGTGTCGAGCGCTTCCGATAAGCCCGTATATAGATTCATCGGATGGCCCGAGACATAAAAGCCGAGCAGCTCTTTTTCGAACTGCAGTTTTTCCGCCTGTGTGAAGTCGTCCACGTCATCGTTGCTCGCGTGCGCTGATGCACTCGCCTTCGCGGCGGCGCCTTCGCCTGCGGGCCCGCTTCCCCCGGCAGTCGCACCCGAGCCAACTCGCGCACTCGCGCGCGGAATCTTTTTCGCCGGCGCTGGTTCATCCATCATGTCGAGCAAACTGAACTGCCCCGCTGCGCGGTCCTTCGCTTGGGCGGCGGCACCTGCGAGCGCCGAATCAATGCTGTCGAAAAGTTTTTTCCGCGGGGCGCCGGTGTAGTCGAACGCACCGGTTTTCACCAGATGCTCGAGCACCCGTTTGTTGATCGCGCGGCCATCGACGCGTTTGGCCAGATCGGCGAAATCCGCGTACGGGCCGTTCCGGTCACGCTCTTCGATAATCTTCTGCGCGGCTTGTTCACCAACGCCTTTAATCGCGGCCAAACCGAAACGGATCGAACCCAGATCTCGCGTGCTCGCCCCATCGTTCTCGCGACCGATCACCGGCGTGAAACTTTCACGCGACTCATTGATATCCGGACCCATCACCTGCAGCCCCATCGCCTCGCACTCGGCAACGAAGTGAGCCACTTTTTCCGAATTGCCCAATTCCGCCGTCAGTACCGCGGCCATAAATTGGACTAAGTAGTTGGCTTTCAGATACGCGGTTTGATAACTGATCAAAGCGTAGGCCGCAGAGTGCGATTTGTTGAAACCGTAACTGGCAAACTTGTTTAGGAGATCGAAGATTTCGTTCGATTTTTTCTCGTCGATCCCGTGGAGTTTTTTCGCCCCTTCGACAAATTTCACGCGCTCTTTCGCCATCGCCTCAGCGTCTTTTTTACCCATCGCGCGGCGTAACATGTCCGCGCCGCCCAGAGAGTAGCCCGCGATGATGCGCGCGCACTCCATGACCTGCTCTTGGTAAACAATGATGCCGTAAGTTTCCTTGAGGATCGGCTCGAGCAGCTTGTGCGGGTAAGCGACGCTCGCAGGATCTTTTTTACCGCGCGCGTAATCCGGAATGAACGCCATCGGACCCGGCCGATAGAGCGCGCCGACGGCGTTAATGTCGTCGATGTTCGAGATGCCGACGAGCTTCGACGCATTCTGCATGCCGCCAGATTCTAACTGAAACACCCCGACGGTTTTGCCGACGTTGAGCAGCTCGTAGGTTTTCGTGTCATCGAGCGGAATCGCTTCGATGTCGAAGGCTGGGTTCGCGGTGCGGCGCACGTTCTCCACCGCATCCGCGATCACCGTGAGCGTTTTCAGCCCGAGAAAATCCATCTTCAGCAAACCAAGTTTGCCGACCGCATTCATATCGTACTGAACGGTCACATCGCCTTCTTGCAGCGTGAGCGGCACGAAGTCGTCGAGCGGTTTGTCTGTAATAATAATACCGGCGGCGTGCTTGCCGGTGTTGCGCACCATGCCTTCGAGCACGAGCGCTTGATCGAAGATCTTTTTAGCGGATGGATTGCGATCAACTTCCCCGCGGAGCTCGGCCGATTTTGTGATCGCATCTTCAAGAGAGATGTTGAGCTCGTCCGGAATCATTTTCGCGAGACGGTCGGCCTCCGCGTAGGGAAGACTATGCACGCGCGAAACGTCGCGGATGACCATCTTCGCGCCGAGCGTGCCGTACGTAATGATGTTAGCCACGCATTCCGCGCCGTATTTTTGGCGAACGTAGTCGATGACTTCGCCGCGCCGCCGCATGCAGAAGTCGATATCGAAGTCCGGCGGTGAAACGCGCTCGGGATTCAGAAACCGTTCGAAGAGGAGCCCGAAACGAATTGGATCGATGTTTGTGATTCCGAGGAGAAATGCGACCAAACAGCCCGCGCCAGATCCGCGGCCCGGACCGACCGGCACACCGTGCGATTTCGCCCAGTGGATAAAATCCCACACCACCAGAAAATAATCGACGAACCCGGTGATGTTGATGATCGCGAGTTCGTAGTGCATTCGCACGACAAGCAGCTCGTCCCGCTCAAGGCCTGCGTAATTCGGTGGCTGCGGTTTTTGACCGGCGGGCACTTGCAGCGCTTGTAGTCTCTCCGCCACTACAGTGTGAGCCACGACGGCGGCGTGGTCGATCTGGTAGCGGCGTTTCAGACCATCGATGCAGAGGTCGACTAAGTAGGCAGGACGTTCGATTTTGATCTCCGCGGGCAGGGGATAGCGCGGGTAGCGCTCGCTGCCTTTGGGAAATGGAATCGAGAGATCACACATCTCCGCGACCAGTTGCGTGTTCGTCAGCGACGCGGGGATTTCGCCGAACAACTGATTCATCTCGTCTCGCGATTTCAGAAAAAACTGCGCGCTGTCAAAGCGCATGCGGTTCTCTTCCTCGATCTTCGAACCAGTCTGAATGCAGAGCATCGCATCGTGCGGACCGGAATCTTCGGCGCGTACGTAGTGGACGTCGTTCGTGCAAATCACCTTGAGGTTAAATTCCTCCGCGAGCTTGAGCAGGCCGGGGATAATTTTGCGTTGTTCAGGAATTCCGTGGTCCTGAACTTCAACGAAGAAGTTTTCGCGGCCGAAAATATCGATGAACCTGGCGGTCGCTTTTTGTGCTTCTTCCCACCGATCGTGCAATAAATGTTGGGGCACGAGCGCAGCCAAACAGCCGGAAAATGCAATCAATCCGCCCGAGTATTTGGCGATCGTTTCCCAGTCGGCGCGGGGCTTGTAATAGAACCCGCGCAGATGCGCGTCGGAGACGAGTTTCAGCAGGTTTTGATAACCCTGAAGATTGCGGGCGAGCAGACCTAGGTGATAGTAACTTTTGCCGTCTTCAGCCCGGCCGTTGCGTTCAAGGCGCGAGCCTTCGACGAGATAGATCTCGCAGCCAATCAGCGGTTTAATGCTTTTCGCCTTGGCCGCATTATAGAACTCGATCGCGCCGTACAGGTTGCCATGGTCGGTGAGCGCAAGGGCGGTCATGCCCAGGCTCGCAGCTCGGTCCATCAAGCGGTCGATGCGGCAGGCGCCATCGAGCAAACTATAATCTGTATGGACGTGAAGGTGGACGAAATTCTGGTCGGTGGACGGCACGGGCAATCGTAACAATTCAAACGAGTCGTCTCAAAGGGGCAAAATACCGTTGACGATGCGAATTCTATTTTGCCTATTTGTACCTTTTCCGCGAAAACTTCAGATCTGTCACATGTCTATCGAAATCAAAATTCGCAAGAACGAGCCTGTTGATCGTGCGCTTCGCCGCATGAAGAAAAAGCTCGATCGCGAGAACATCATCAAGGGTACACGGGCCAAGCGTTATTACGAGAAGCCGTGTGAAAAGCGCCGCCGCAAGGAAAAGGTCGCTGCCTTCACCCAGATGCTGCGCCGCCGCTACGAAAGCTGAGCGCTCCATCGATCGTCCAATTTCTAAGACCGCGCTTTTCGGAGCGCGGTCTTTTTTCTTTCCGCAGGCGCATTAGCGCATTTGCTGTCCCCCGATGCCGGATCGCCCGATAGTTTCACTTTCAAGCTGCTGGTGCTCCTCCCGTTACACGGATGGGTACGTCATGTTGAAGGAGATGGCGGCGTTGGGATTTTCCTATGTGGAATTGAGCCACGGCGTGCGGATCACCCTCGTTCCGGGGATTCTCAAAGCGGTTGAAGAGGGTGTTGTTAAAATTAGCACCGCGCATAATTTCTGTCCGCTTCCGACTGGTGTGACGCAAGCGGCACCCAACTTATTCGAACCATCTACGCCGGACGGCCGCGAACATGAGCAATGGGTTCGCCAGACTAAGCGCTCGCTCGATTTCGCCTCTCAAGTAAAGGCACAGGTGCTCGTGCTACATCTCGGCAGCGCAAAATTTATTTTTGGCGTGCCGGGCCGCAAGCTGGAGGATTACGCCGATGCACATCCGGGAGTCGATTTGCGGAGCGACAAAAAATATCTCACGCTCCGCGACAAGGCTCTCGCGAAAATGCGCAAGCGAATGATCTCTTATTGGGAGCGGGTGAAAGGGTCGATCGAAGAAATTCGCGCTTATGCGCAGGAGAGCGGAATCAGCCTCGGGTTCGAAAATCGCGAACGCTTCGAAGAGCTGCCGATGGATTCAGATTTTCAGGAGCTGATCCAAGGTATCCAGCAACCGCATACCGGCGGATATTGGCACGACACGGGGCACGCGCATATCAAGGAGTCGTTGGCGGTGATCGATCATCGGGCGCAGTTGGAAGCGAATGCGGCGAATCTGCTTGGTTTTCATTTGCACGATGTTTCGGCGGAAGGGCAGGACCATCAGCCGATCGGCTCGGGCAAAATCGATTTCGAGATGGTGAGCAGTTTTTGGAAGCCGCATCACATTTTGGTGTTAGAATTCAGCCCACGGCTGTCGGTTGAAGACGTGCTCAGTTCGAAGGCGAAAGTGGACGCGTTGATCGAGCGAGTGATGGGCGGGAAATAAGCGGTGCCCGCGGCGCGCTCCCGGCGGGATAGTCTCTCTTCGAGGCCGAGGTTAGTCAGTTAATCTCTTCTTCAGCAGCTCCGTCACCCATCGCCGATGTGGGCCCGAAAGGGTGATTGATTCGATTTCGCTCAATGGAATCCACACTAGGCCCGAATCTTCCGCGAAGGCGGGGCGCGGTTCGGCGACTTGTCCGAGTGTTTCGGATACACCTTCGATCTTAGATACGTCGTGAATCGTTTCCGTGATCGCGTAGCGCGTGATCGCACGGCGCTTGACCGCAAGCGCGTTTCCGCGCGCGGCGAGGACCGCTTCATCGAAACCCGAATCGCTCGCGCGTGGCAACTCGTGTAAGTTGGCTAGGCGCTTCGCACTCATGGCCGCGCGGTGGAGCAAAAGATATCCGTCGCGCAACCACCACACTCGCGTCACTGCGAGCGACTCGATTTTTTTCGGCGCCAGCTGAGGAAACTTTTCCGGCTCCCCTGACTTAGCGCCGGCGCAAAACGCGTAAACAGGGCAGACGGTGCAGAGCGGCGTTTGCCGATGACAGATCGTCGCGCCGAGCTCCATCATGGCCTGATTGTGGTCGCCGGGACTTTCCTGTGAGAGCAGTTCGGCCGCAATTGGTCGAAAAACTTTTGCGGCGGTCGCAGAATCGCGAAAAGGCGTCGCATCCGCGGTTAAACGCGCGAGAATTCGCACCACGTTTCCATCGACACAGGCGGCGGTCGCGCCGAGTGCGATGCTGGTGATCGCGGCCGCCGTGTAAGGGCCAACGCCGGGTAGTTCGATCCAATCAGCGACGGAAGTCGGCGGCGTCGGCCGAGCGATGAGGGCCTGTGCGAGGCGCTGCAGATTGCGCGCGCGTGAATAATAACCGAGGCCTTCCCACAGTTTTAGCACGGTGCTTTCCGGCGCGGCCGCGAGCGCAGAAAAAGTCGGCAGCGCTTCAAGCCAGCGCGCGAAATAGGGCAGCACCGTTTTCACCTGCGTCTGCTGCAGCATGAATTCGCTGACGACCGTTTTATAGAGCGACGGCTTTTCGCGCCAAGGAAGTCGGCGCTGATGTTCGCGAAACCAGCGAAGGAGCGCGGTCTGAAAAGCGGTGCGCTGAGCGAGCAGACTTTCAGTGGCTGAAGTGGGCACGGGCGTTCGCCATCGAGCGCAAGTCGTAACAGCAACGCGAGCGGAAAGATTTTTGGTAACCGTCGTCGTAGCTCGGAACCGTCGAACCCATGGATCGCCCGCCGGGAGCGCGGACATCCTGTCCGCCGACTTCAGTTTCGGCCGCAAGGCCGCGCTAAAATTGATCCGGTGGGCGCGTATAGTAGGGGTAGTTCGATACCGACACTTAAAGAATGCGGCGGGCTTCGCCCGCTTGGGTGAGTCGGCGGACAGAATGTCCGCGCTCCCGGCGGGGCCGATCCGTTTCCACGCCTGGATATAATTCCTCACGAAAAAAATCTTTTGCGCCTTTCCCCTGCATTTCGTCGCATGGCGAATGCCCAAGGATCTCAGCGACGACGATGCGCCGAAGAAATTGTCGACTTATACGATCAAGCTCGACGATGCGCAGATGAGTAAGCTCGAAAGCGCGCTGAAGTCGCGCGGCTGGGAGACGTTTCAAGTTCCTTATGCGCGCTTCGCCTATCGCGGCTCGAATGTGAACGTGACGGCGTACGATAAGCGACGCGTGGTCGTCGTCGCCGGAAAGGGTACCGAGGAATTTGTCACGAACATCCTCGAGCCGGAAGTCACCCAGACGGCGCGGCTCGGATATGATGAAGTGCTTCATCCCGATTGGTTCGAGTCGCACGCTGGCTTGGACGAAAGCGGTAAAGGCGATTTTTTTGGGCCGACGATCACGGCGACCGTGATTGCCGATAAATCGGCGATCGAGGCGTGGATCAAGGCAGGCGTTAAAGATTCGAAACGCCTGGTCGACACGCAGATCATCAAGCTCGACGGAATTATTCGTGCGACACCTAACGTCGCGGTGGAGGTTTTCCCGTGGAAAATGCCGAAGTACAACGAGCTCATGTCACGCCCGACGGCGAACGTGAATCGTTTGCTTGGCTGGCAGCATGCGAAAACGCTGCTGCTGGCGCTCTCGAAAAAACATGTCGCTTGGGGATTGCTCGACCAGTTTACCGAACAACCGCTGGTTCAAAACGAGCTGAAGAAACAGAATCTGGAAAACTTCGAGCTGCGGATGCGAACTAAGGCGGAAGAAGACCCGGTGGTCGCAGCCGCCTCGGTAGTGGCGCGCGCCGAGTACGTGCGGCAGATGAATGAGCTTTCAAAAAAATTTGGCGGCAAACTTCAAAAGGGCGCGAGTGCCGCGGTGAAGGTGCAGGCGAAAGAAATCATCAACAAATTTGGCACGCCCGCTCTCGGTGAATTTGCCAAACTCCATTTTCGGACCGCTTACGAAGTCGTTTCCGAAATGGGAAAACTTGATGAATTACCGCTGCGTCCGCCGAAGGAACGTGTCGAATGGGAGAAGTGAGTTGCTTGCGACCGCGGTGACGATTTTTGTCACCACTCTTTGTATACGTTCACCGCTTTGAACTGTTAACCGCCATGAAGCGCCGCCAATTGCGCAGCTTCGACCTCAAACAAATTTATGGATTTTCCGGGCTGATCGGCGTCGATGAAGCCGGTCGGGGCGCGCTTGCGGGCCCAGTCGTGGCGGCCGCGGTTTGGGTGAATCTGGAGTTTCTGGAAAGTCGCTGGGCGGTCACGCGTTCTGGTCGCGTCAACGACTCTAAAGTGCTGACGGCCGTTGAACGCGAAGAACTCTGTTTTGAGTTCGAAACACTCGCCGGACAGAAGGAAATTCACGCCCACTTCGGTGTCGCGAGCGTTGAAGAGATTGAGCAATTCAACATTCTCGGCGCGACAAAAATTGCCATGCGCCGAGCGCTGGAAAAAATCCATCCACCCTCTGCATTTCAACAGCAGATGGCACCGGATTTGTTTGCGACGGCCGAAGAAATCGCGGCGTATCAGCCCTCAGTTTCCTGCAAAATTTTAATCGATGGTTTATCGCTTAAACATTTTCCGTACCCGCACGATGGCATCATCAACGGCGATGCGCGCTCGCTGGCGATCGCGATGGCATCGATCGTCGCGAAGGTGACGCGCGATCGATTGATGAACGAGTTGGACCGACAATTTCCGGGTTACGGATTCTCGCAGCATAAAGGCTACGGTACTGAAGACCATCGTGAGGCGTTGAAGAAACTCGGGCGCTGCGGTCAGCACCGAGAACTGTTTCTGCGAAAGCTGCTGTCGAATCGCGTTGATCCGAATCAACTCGATTTTTTAGCGGAAGAAGAGCCGCAGGAAGTGACGGGCGACAAATCGGGCACTACCGAAGAAACCTTCGAATAATACGCGCAATCCCGCGCGTCGCCGGCAGCTCCCTTAGAGCAGGGGGGCTATCTGAGCGCGGGGCTCGTCCGCGCTCAGAATAGTGTCCGATGCAGACTTTAACAAACCTGCCTTGCGACCGAACGCACTCCCGGCAAGATGCCGTGCGATGGGCGCGAAGAAACCTACCTCACTGGATCGTGTATTAGGCCGGCTGGATACACTTGATAACGCGAACCTCGCATTCCTCGTGCAGCGTCTCGCGCGCGAGCGTTCGCTCTTTGAAACGATTTTCAATACACTGCAGGAAGGCGTTCTCGTGATCAGCCGCGATGGCGAAATCGAGTACGCCAACCAGGCCGCCAATCGAATTCTCGGTATTGGCAAGGACGAGTTGCATGGGTCCATCTTGTGGCGCCTCGTGCCGGGTTTGCGGCCTTCGCTTGATAATGAATTCGACGCGGCGAGTTCGTCTTCACCAATCATCGCGCGCGAGATCGAATTGAGCTATCCGGAGAGTCGCGTGGTGCGTTTGTACATGGTGCCCTTTCAAGCTGAGGGCTTCGGCACGGAGCGTCGCTTCACGGTGATTTTAAGCGATATCACCCAGGAAAAACAAAGCACCGAGGAGCGGATCGAAAACGAGCGCACCTCGTCGATTTTGTTGCTCGCCGCCGGCGTCGCGCACGAGCTCGGGAATCCGCTGAATTCGTTGACCATTCATCTTCAGCTGATGGAACGTCGTCTGAAGAAATTGAAAAATGTGAAGGATCGCGAAGCGGAGGCCTTCGCCGAATCGATCAAAGTCTGCCGTGATGAAGTCGTACGACTGGACGGCATTATCAGTCATTTTCTGGAAGCGATTCGTCCGCATCCGCCGGATTTAGCGGAGGTGAATCTTAGTGAAGTCCTGGCCGAAGTGCTGCGCTTTCAACACGATGAACTCGCCGATCGCGGTATCACCGTCGAAGCGGAACTCGCTGATTTCCTGCCGGTGGTGATGGCTGATCGCAACCAGTTGAAACAGGTTTTCTTCAACGTGATCAAAAACGCGATGCAGGCGATGCAGCCCGGAGGCTTCTTGCGCATCCAATCGCGTTTTGACGACGACTACGTGTATTTGCTTTTTGGTGACACAGGGAGTGGCATCAAGAAAGAAGATCTTGTTCGCCTCTTCGAGCCTTACCACACGACCAAAGCCGACGGTCACGGTCTTGGCCTGATGATCGTTCAGCGCATCATGCGCAACCACGGCGGCCAAATCGGACTCGAAAGCCAAGAAGGCAAAGGCACCGTGGTGACGTTGCAGTTTCCACAAAAAAGTCGCCGCGTAAGGATGCTGCAGTGACGCGAGCAGGCGCGTTTTGATCATTGGCCGCGCCTTGCAGGAACGGCGAATGCAAAATATCTAGAAACTAGGAGCAGGTGTCATCACGGAACAACGGTTCGACATGCAGTGCGGTGACGAGTCTCCGCACTGCATGTCGGAGTCTGCTCAGCGACCGCGCTTAGCAGCGCTCTCGGCTCTGAGCGACTGCCATAAATAGATTCCCACGCCTACGCAAATCCCCGAGTCGGCGATGTTGAAGGTGGGGAAAACGTAGCTGCCGAAATGGAAGTCGATAAAATCCGTCACGTAACCTTGGCGCAGGCGGTCCAATAAATTTCCCGCGATTCCGCCGCACAAAAGTCCAAAGCTTACCTGCAGCCACAGCACGCGCAGTCCGAGCGAGTGCCTCCAATAATAAATTGCCCCCAACGTGCCGAGACCGAGCAATGCGAGGATCGTGCTGCGGCCGGAAAATAAACTCCACGCTGCGCCGGTATTGCCGACGTGTACCAAATTAAAAAATCCCGGGATCACCGGGATGTGATCTGGCGGCCAGTACGATCCTAGCGGAAGGCGATGCACGATCCAAAGTTTGGATACTTGATCGATCACGAAAATCGCGATCGCCAGCCCCACGAACCAGCGGTACGCCCACAGGCGTTGCCGCCGACGAATGGGAGCCGTCGTTTCGATTGGCAAAAGGGTCGACACGCGAAGAGCCATCGCAGGCAAGCTGGAAAAAGCGAGCCGCTGCGCACGATAAAACGCGCAGCGGAGTCCTCGAATTATTCGTCGCCGCTGTCTTCTTCTGCGATCTTTGCGCCCTCTTCTCCCAGCTCTCCAAAGAGGCCGGCCGAGGTGCGCGTGCGCATGCGATTTTTTTCGATGTCTTTCTGCGCTTCGGCGGAGTAGCGCGTGAAAGGCACTGCCAGCAAACGCTCTTTAGCGATCGGCTTACCAGTCACTTCGCAGATCCCGTAAGTGCCGTCGTGGACGCGCTTGATGGCAGCGTCGATTTCGGTGAGTGCTTCTTGCTCGCTCGAAACGAGGCTGAGCGCGAAATCGCGATCGAAGGTGTCCGTGCCGGCGTCGGCCATGTGTTGGCCATAGCTGGAGAGATCGCCAGAGTCGTCTTTGCTCGAACGCTTCAAGGTCTCTTCGGTGTGCAAATTAAGGCCTTCGGTGAGCTGCTTACGCAGATCGAGCAACGCCCGGTAGAACTTGCGATACTTCTCGGGGACGCTTTCGGAATCGTCGACCTGAGGCGGTTGAGGCTTCTTTGGATTAAAGCCGAGAATGTCGGAAAGCGAAGCCGCCTTGATATGGTTGGGCTGTTCGGGCTTTGCGATTTTCGTGACATCGACCGTCTTCGATTTGGCCGGAGTTTTGGCCACTTTGGGCTCTTCCGTCGTGGTCGACGGTTTGCTCGCGGCAGTTGTTTTGGCAATCTCGCGCACTTCATCCAGGCTGAAAGCGATCGGCTTAGCCGATTTTTTTCCGCCGAGGATGCGGCTGCGAAGGAGATCGCGCGCGCTGGTCTTTTCTGTTTTCTTTTCGCTGTTGGACACGGGAGGCTTGTTCTTGGGTTCAGCGGGTTCGACTGCCTTGGGGGGAGGCGGAGGAGGTGCCGCGACGACGGGCTTTTTGGCGGCTGCAGGTGCGGCTTTTTTAGGAGCCGGCTTCACCGCCTTGGGCGCCGGTTTTTTCTTGGCGGGCGGGGTGGGTTTTTTTTGCTTTGCCATGAGGTAAGTTGAGAAAGAGCAAAATCTAACTGGAGCTGAGCGCTTCAGTACAACGCGGGCAAAGTTCGCCTTGGTCGGTCTTCTCCAGCGCCGGCACCCAGCGCCAGCAACGCGGGCACCGATGGTAGCCGAGTTCCTGGCACGGACGGATCGTCACGGATGACGACGCAGTCGAAGCGGACCCGATAGCGACATGCGAAACGATGAAAAGCTCCGGTAGAAAGTCGCGATGCTTCTCTAGCACCTTCACCGTCGCGGGGTCCGGCGTGACCGTGACGGACGCATCGAGAGATTTCCCGATCCGGTTGGCCGCACGCAGCGGCTCGATCGCTTCCGTCACTTGCGCGCGTACTTTCAAAAGCTCGGCCAAATCTTGCTCGATCTCTGGGTTGACCCAGGCAGCGAGCACTTCCGGCCAGTTCTGCAGGTGAACTGAATCCGCCGCATATTCAGTTTTCGAATACGCGAAGGACCAAGCTTCATCTGCAGTAAAGGTAAGGGCGGGTGCGAGCAAGCGAACCAACGCAGAAAAAATATGATGAATTGCCGTCTGCGATGAACGGCGCAACGGAGAATTCGTGCCTAGTGTGTAAAGACGATCTTTGAGGATGTCGTGGTACACCGCTGACAACGTCACGGCACAGAATTGATTGCAGAGCTGGTAAACGCGATGGAATTCGTACGCGTCATAGGCCGCGGTGCACTCCCGGATCAGTCGGGACGTTTCGTGGAGCGCCCAGCGATCCAGCGTATCCATCGCCTCAAGACTGACCTCATGCTGCGCGACATCGAAATCGAACAGGTTCGAAAGCTGGAAGCGAAATGTATTGCGAAACAGTCGGTACGCTTCCGCAGCGTTGTTGAGAATTTTCTCCGAGATGGTGATGTCTTCGGTGAAATTCTGCGATGAGATCCATAAGCGAATCACGTCCGCGCCGTATTGCGCGATATAGTTATCTGAAGTCGGTGGCTTCTCGTACTGACCGCTCTTGGAAATTTTTTTGCCATCTTCGCCCACGATGAAACCGTGGGTGAGCACGTTCCGATAAGGCGCGCCGCCCGCTGCGATTACTCCCGTCCAAAGCGAAGATTGAAACCAGCCGCGATGTTGATCGCTGCCTTCCAAATAAAGATCAGCCGGCCACTGCAGTTGTGGACGACGTTTCAACACTGCTTGGTGGCTCGAGCCAGAATCGATCCAGACATCCAAGGTGTCGCGTCCGCACGTGAGCTCAGACGTGGCCGGCCAGCCCGACGGTAACGTGACGCCATCAAGAATTTCCGCAGCTGATTTTTCGTACCAAAGATTGGTGCCCGCGAACTCTACTTTTTTCGCGACCGCTTCGGCTACGCTCGCATCGAGGTACGCGGTTTTCTTTTCGTCGTAAAACGCCGGGATCGGTACGCCCCACGAGCGTTGGCGGCTGATACACCAGTCGGGACGCGCTTCGACTGCGCCGCGAATACGCGCCTCGCCCCAAGCGGGAATCCATTTCACATGACTAATCGCGGCGAGCGCGTCGGCGCGCGTGCCATTTTTGTCGAGCGCGACGAACCACTGGTCAACCGCGCGGAAAATGATCGGTGTCTTCGACCGCCAGCAGTGCGGATAGGAGTGTGAAAAACTTTTTTTGGCCCATAGCGCTCCGCGCTCGGCCAATTTTTTCAACACCGCCACGTTCGCTGGCGAAGTGCGTTTCTTTTCAAGGTCCTCGACCGTTTCTAGCGTGGTTAGCCCAACCATTTCGGCGGGTACGCGGCCATCGTCGAGGTAGCGACCGTCGTCGCCGACCGGGCAATAAATTTCCAAACCGTATTTAAGACCAGTGAGATAATCTTCGGCGCCATGACCGGGAGCGGTGTGAACTGCGCCCGTTCCGGTTTCTGTGGTGACGTAGTCAGCGAGAACGACCGGGCTCGCGCGATCGATGAAGGGATGGCGCGGCTGCATCTTCTCGATCGCAACGCCGGCGAGAGTTTGCATGATGGGAACGGCCGTTTCGATTTTCGCGGCGGCGAGAACGGAGCTGAGAAGATTTTGTGCGACGATGATTCGTTCAGCGCCGACGTCGGCCACCACGTATTCAACTTCTGGATGCACGGCGATCGCGAGATTGGCCGGAATCGTCCAGGGCGTGGTCGTCCAAATGATCACGCTGAGTGGCTTATCCGTTGGCAGACCGAAGCGGGCAGCTTCGGCAGTCGGAACCGCAAACTTTACCCAGATCGAAGGACTGACGTGATCTTTGTACTCGATCTCGGCTTCCGCGAGCGCCGTTTCAAAAGGAATCGACCAGTAGACCGGCTTCTTACTGCGGTAAACGAGGTCCTTCGCGACGAAGCTCGCGAAAGTGCGAATGATATCGGCTTCGTAAGCGGCGTCTTTCGTTTTGTACTGCGATTGCCAGTCAGCGAGGACGCCCAGACGTCTAAACTGGCGCGACTGTTTCTCGATCCAGCCCTCAGAAAAGGCATCGCAGAGCTGACGCAATTCGCTGGTCGGTACCGTTTTTTTCTGGGCCTGAAGTTCTCGCGCGACCTTTTGCTCGATGGGCAAACCGTGGCAGTCCCACCCGGGCACAAACGGTGTGCGATAGCCTCGCATAGACTTATACCGCAGCGTGATATCTTTCAGTGTCTTGTTGAGCGCGGTGCCGATATGGACATCGCCGTTGGTGAAAGGCGGGCCATCGTGAAGAATAAAAGCAGCGCTCGTGGCCCGTTTTTTTTGGATTGCAGCGTAGAGACCAATCTTTTCCCAATGCTCTATCCGAGATGGTTCCCGGCCAACCAAGTTGGCTCGCATCGGAAAGTCCGTTTTCGGTAGTTGAAGGGTGTCTTTTAGGTCTTGCGCCATGCCAAAGAAAAGCGCGGAAGGCTATGCAGCAGGGGGGGCTAGTCAAGGACCCTGTGCGCAGGCCGGGAGGCCTGCTAATCAAGAATGATGAAGCAAGGTGCAGCATGGAAAGAGCGATTCGCCGGCCCGTCCACGCTCACGCCGTCAAGCGAAGTTCAAAGGTCATGCGGACGTATTGAGCTGCTTACGCACTGCGAGGAGCCGCCGCCGCGGCTTGTGCGCCGACCGCTAGCCCGGCTTCTAAACATGCGGGTAGCGCGATGCCGTTGCGAATGTTGCCTGCGATGAATAGGCCGGCATGTTGCTCTTCGCACGCGGCTATCTCCGCGAAAAAGCGGTCGTAGCCGAGTTCATATTGTGGAATCGCGCGCAGCCAGCGGTGCAGTTTTTTGAAAACAGGATCGCCGGTCACGCCAAGCAGTTCGCGAAGGTCCGGCATGACGGCGTCGAGAATCCTCTCGGTCTCCGCGCCCACCAGCTCCGGCCGAGTGGCGCCTCCGATCATGACAGTGAGTCCCACCATTCCTGCAGGCACGCGATTGGGAAAAAGCGTCGACGAAAAGATCACCCCGAGGATCGCGCGCTTCTCTACCGCAGGCGCGAGCAAGCCGAAACCGTCGAGTGGATGGGAGACACTTTCGCGCGGAAATCCTAGAAAAAGAGACGCGACCGCCGAATATCGAATTTGCGCTAAACCTTCCAGCGGCCTGGTCGGTGATTCTCCGCTCTTCTGCGCGGTTCCGCTGGCTGATCGCTCGATCCGCAACTGCGCGAGCGCCAGCGCAGGGATCGCTAAAATGACCGCATCAAAAAATTCCGGTTTCAATTCACCGTCACCGCGTTGCCACTCGAGTGACCAGCGAGCGTTATCGCGCCGCAACTGGCGAACTTGCGTCGACAGCTCGATGGCGCCCGACGGAAGACGACCGGCGAGAGCATCGGTGATTTGCTGCAGACCGTCACGAAAGGTAATCATCGATGACTTGGGGTGCCCCTGACGTCTTCGCATCTTCGCTTGGAGCATCATCCCGCGCACCAGCGAACCGCGGCTTTTTTCCGCGGCCCAAAGTCTCGGAAATGCGTGTTGCGCTGAAAGGTGGTGCGGATCGCCCGCGTAGACGCCGGACACGAAAGGATTCAGCGCGAAGTCGACGATCTCTTTGCCAAAATGTTCTTTAACCAGGCTCGCTATGTCGACGTCGCGCGGGCGAGCGATAGGACGACGCCACAAATCAGCGATGAAACGGCGCGTGCTTCGCTGGGACCAGCATTGGGTGGTCAACAGCGACCAAGGCGACGAAGGTAACGCGGCAATCACTCCATCGCGCACGATGTACCGTTTCTTCGCCCGCACATCGGCCACTAAACGATCGTTCTCCAAACCCAACTCGCGCCATAATCCGGCGATTTCGAGGGAATTTTCGAGCAGCGAGTTCGGGCCTGCTTCGACGAGCCAGCCATTTTCCCTAACCGACTGAATTGCGCCGCCGAGCCGGTCAGAAGACTCGAACAAACGCACTTGATGGCCCAGCTGGGTGATTCGATAGGCTGCCGCGAGTCCCGTTGGGCCACCACCCACCACGGCGATGCGACGAGTTTGGGCGGGATCACTCATCGAAGAGCCGGCGTCTTCCTGGGAGCGCGGGCGGCTCGCCCGCGTGATTTGATACGCTTGGTTAGTTTTTCCACTGCGTAACGGTGTTCACGAGCATTTCTACGCATTCGACTTTTGCTGAGGGCGTGATGCCGTGACCGAGATTGAAAATATGGCCGCGGCTTTCGCGCATCATTTCCAGCAGCAGCGTCGCTTCTCGCGCGACGATCTCCGGTGTAGTCTGCATCAAGACGGGATCGAGATTACCCTGAAGCGCGACGTTGCCGGGCACGGCGTGACGCACGATGCCGAGGTCGACGGTCCAATCGAGACTCAAGACTTTCACGCCAGTGAACGCTTGGTCCGTGGTGTGAGAACAGGTGTTTTTCGCGTAAAGAATGATCGGAAATCCTGGCGGCATTGCTTCGACGATTCGGCGAATCCAGTGCAGCGAAGCGCCGACGTAGTCTGTGCCCGCGATGATCCCGCCCCACGAATCGAAAATCTGAATCGCATCCACTCCCGCCGCAATCTGCATCTTGAAGTACACGATCAACGCATCGGTTAACTTTTCCAACAGGGCTTCGAAAAGTGGTCGATCGGAGTAATATAGCTCTTTGATTTTATGAAAGTCGTCCGAGCTTCCGCCCTCAACCATGTAGGTCGCTAACGTCCAAGGTGAGCCACCGAAACCGAGCAAAGCTTTTTCGCCTTTCAACTCAGCTTTCAAAAGTTTCAATGCCGCCGGCACGTATTGCAGTCGCTCGGTCACCGCAGACGCGGGCGCGAGCGCAGCCACCTGCGCGCGTGAGGAGATCGCGTATTCCATCCCGATCCCGCCTTGATCGCGAAACGTGTAAGCCTGCCCGAGCGCTTCCGGTATCACGAGAATGTCGGAAAATAAAATCGCCGCATCTAGGGCGAAGCGGCGCAAAGGCTGGAGGGTTACCTCGGCGGCGAGCTCCGGCGTTCTCACCATGTTGACAAACGACGACTTGGCCTTGAGCGCGCGATATTCTGGGAGATAGCGGCCGGCCTGCCGCATGATCCATATCGGCGGCCGGTCGAGCGGCTGGCATTCGCAGGCGGCGAGGAAACGTTCGCGGGAAGTCATGGGAAAATGGATACGCGGGCTCGGAAGCGACGGGGCCAGCAACCTATGCAAAACGGACGGCTGAGCCAGCGTTTTTGTCTTTTTGGTGTCTGACGAAGCAGGGGTTCGTCGGGGCACGAGTGCCCCGCCTGCAGTTCGCCGCCGGCCGAAGGAAGATCCACGGCGCGTGAGGCTCGACGTTGGAAGAACGCGATGCCGGGGCCGTCCGCGCTTCGGAAGCCTTGCTTATTCCGCCCAGTTGCGCGGCTTCAGGAACAGGTCGTAGAGCTTGGCTTCGGGCGAGCCGGGCTCGGGGTGACTTTGATAGTCCCAGCGCACGAGCGGCGGGAGGCTCATCAAAATCGACTCGGTCCGACCCCCGCTCTGCAAGCCAAAGAGAGTTCCGCGATCCCAGACGAGGTTGAACTCCACGTATCGGCCGCGTCGATACAATTGAAATTGTCGCTCTCGCTCGCCGTAGGCCATCGCGCGGCGGCGCTCCACAATCGGCAAATAGGCCGGCAAAAAGCTGTCCCCAATCGCGCGTTGAAGCGCGAAACTTTTTTCGAAACCGAGGGCATTGAAATCGTCGAAGAAAACTCCGCCAATCCCACGTGGCTCACCGCGATGTCTTAGGAAAAAGTAGTCGTCGCAGTGTTGTTTGAATTTCGGATAAAGTTCGCCGCCGAAAGGCGAGAGCGCATCCTTGGCCGTGCGATGCCAGTGGACGGCGTCGGCTTCGAAACCGTAGTAAGGCGTCAGATCGTAACCGCCACCGAACCACCACACGGGTTCGGCCGTATTTGCCCCCGCGATAAAAAAACGTACGTTCGCGTGAGTCGTTGGAATGTAGGGATTTTTTGGATGCAGAACAAGCGAAACGCCGACTGCTTCCCACGGCTTGTCGACCAACTCCGGGCGGTGAGTGGTCGCCGAGGGCGGTAGTTTCATCCCGGATACATGAGAAAAACCGACCCCCGCTTTCTCGAACAGAGCGCCTTCCGCCAGGATGCGCGTGACGCCGCCGCCGCCTTCCGCGCGCGTCCAGGCGTCGCGAGAAAATTTCCCGACGCCATCAATCATTTCCAGCGTCTGGCAGAGTGAGCTCTGCAAATGTTCTAAGTAATTTCGGACCTCGGGAAGCATAGCGGCAAAATTAGTTTGGCGTATGAATCACGTCTTTGGATGCGCGCACTTCTGCGCGGATGCGCGCGAGCGCCCCATAGCGAGGACTGACCAACGCTGAGATGAGGAAACCGACGCCTAGCGTGAGCACGATGCTGGCGCCGCTCGCGAGGTTTGCGTGATAACTCACCAGAATTCCTAAAACAGAGCCAACCAGCGCGATTCCGATGGAGACAACGAGAAGACGTTCCAAGCGGTCGCACCAAAGATAAGCAGTTACGGCGGGGAGCAAAAAGAGGCCGAGCGCGAGAATCACACCCATCGCTTGCAGGGCGGCGACGAGATTTAGGACGGTCAAACAAAGCAGACCGAGATGAGTTAACGTGCTGTGGCCGCCAGTCGCGCGGTGGAAAAGGGGATCGAATGTTTCGAGGAAAATGCTCCGATGGAAAATCGCAAAAACGCCCAGCGTGAACACGCAGACGGCGGCGGCTAATTCCAGATTAGCGACGCTGACCGCGAGTACGTTGCCAAAAAGAAAATGCATGAAATCGACTCGCGTTCGCATCGTGCTGACGAGCGCGATCCCGAGCGCAAAAAGGATAACAAAGAGCGAACCGAAGGCAGCGTCTTCTTTGATACGTGTCAGCCGACTCAGCAAAGCGCTGCCGGCTGCGGTGATTAAACCGGCGAAAAGCCCGCCGAGAAATAATGCCGGCAAACTTGCGCCAAAAATGAGATAGGCCAGCGCGACCCCAGGCAACAGCGAGTGAGCCAGCGCGTCACCCATCAAGGCCAAGCGCCGCAGCACCAAAATCGGTCCGAGCAAACCGCCACTCAAACTCAACAGCACCGCGCTCACGAGCCCACGCTGCATGAAGCCGTAGCTGAATGGTTCGATGATGAGTTCGTGGAGAGTCATGAAGAATACGAAAAAACTGAAGGCTGAAAAACTGGAGGCTGAAAGCGAAGTGGCTAAGCGGTGGCGCGCTGACCAATCCTAGCGACGAAAGAGAATTTTAGCGTCCTAAATTGAGTTATAATCCGATTCAGCCTTCGAGCTTTCAGCCTTTTGCCTCTCAAGGCGGAAACTGCGCAGTCCTACGTAGTCCCGCGGCGTGATGCGCGCACTGTCCGCCGCGAAAGGCCTGATCGATGTTGGCGGGGGCTAGGACGTCTGCGGTTGGGCCTGCAGCGATCAATTTTGTATTGAGAAGAATGGCGTGTTGAAAATGCGTGCGCGCGAGTTCGAGTTCGTGGACGACGGCGAGCACCGTGCGACCTTGCGCGCGCCAGCTTTGCAGAATGTGCGCGAGCTCTTCGGTCGCGTGCAGATCAAGTCCGCTGAAGGGTTCATCGAGCAGGAAAATATCAGCGCCTTGCGCAAGCGCGCGGGCGAGGAAAACGCGCTGTTGTTGACCACCCGAGAGCATGCGGATTTGCCGATCGGCCAGCGCGGCGATATCGAGTTCGTCGAGGGCGCGTTGCACCCGTTCATGGTCGATCGCGCGGAAGCGTTGATACCACCGAAGGGCAGGGTACCGGCCTTGGGCGACGACGTCGCGCACGGTGATAGGAAAATCCCAGTCGATCGACTGCCTTTGCGGCAAATACGCGAAACGCGGCAGAAGATGTTCTGTATGTGCGTCGCCAATACGAATCTCTCCCGTGACCAATCGATGCCAGCCTAGCAGAGCGCGCAGAAGGGTGCTTTTGCCGGCGCCATTGGGACCGAGAACCGCTGTGAGTGAACCACACGGAACGCTCGCGGTCACGTGTTCGAGCGCCGGGCGCTCACCGTAGTGGACGGTCACGTCGACGAAGCGTAAGATGTTGTGGGCGGAGTGGCTCAACGGCGGACAAGATGAGCGGGGTGCTGCGTCAGGTCCAAGGCTTTAGTGCAAGGCGCCGACGATCGTATCGACGTTGGTGCGAAACATACCAAGATAGGTTCCAGTCGCGGAGTTAGGCGCGCCTAAGCCGTCGGTGCAAAGTTGACGAACCACGGCGACGTGCGCTTCTTCTGCGACCAATTGAGCGAGCACGGGATTCGATGTGGCTTCGAAAAAGACGGCGCGCACGTTTTGTTTTTTTATAAAGGAAATCAGTTCGGCCAGTTCTCGCGCACTCGGCTCCTGATCTGGACGCGAGCCTGCGATCGGAACAATTTTCAAACTGTAAGCATGCGCGAGATAGCGAAGCGAATCGTGCGAGGTCACGAGTTCGCGCTCCGCTTCGGGAAGCGTGCCGAATTGCCCTCGAGCATAACGGTCGAGTTCTGCGATTCGTGCTAAGTAGGTTGCGGCGCGGTCATCGAAAACTTTCGCGGACGAAGGCGCAGCGGCTTTCAGAGCGTCCCGTATTTTTAGCACATAGCTCCGTGCATTCGCGGGGTCGTGCCAAGCGTGCGGATCCCATTCGGCATGTGCGTCTGAGTTGGCCGAGCCGTGAGGATCGAGAGTTTGAGTTGGAGAATTTTTCTCAACCGGCAGTCGCACGGGACATGCTTCGCTGGCGACGACGACGCGGCCGTGGAAGCCAGAATTATTGACCACTTGATCTACCCACGGATCAAGGCCCAGACCATTGACGATCACGAGGTCCGCTTGAACCAGCAGGCGCAACTCGGTCGGACTCGGTTCGTAGCTGTGAGGATCGGCCGCGGCGTTGAGCAGACATGAGAGCGTGATATCATCGCCACCGACGACATTGGCGAAATCGGCGAGCAAAGGTTGGGCAGCAACGACAGTGGGTTTGGCGACGGCGTTGCAGGCGAATCCAAGAGCCGCTGCGAAAAGAGTGAAAAAACGAAAGAGGCTCATGGACTCATAAAGATCTGGCTTGCTTCGGACTGTAGCAAATCTGGCAAGGGCCGTTGCGACCAGTATAAGTGCTGGTGGGGGAAGCGACGTTGAAGACAACAGCTTTGCGTTCACTTACGACGTTTGGAGCGTGTCAACTCAACCGCTGGCAATCTCATTCTCGGATCGGCTCCAACAGGGCGTGCGGCGACTTGCCGCCGCCTTCAAAGGCGAAATTTATTTCGCCTTCTGGGACGTTGAGATGCCTGCTCGGGGCGGGCGAATAAATTCGCCCGGCGAAGGCGGTGACTCGTCACCGCACTCCATAAGATGAAGCCTGCCACACTTTGAAGGCGGTCACACTTTTTTTGAAAATGTTTTCGTGAAACAGCCTACTTTTTTTGAACTACTTCTTCTTCGTGCCGGGAAAAGTAATCGTGGGTTCGGCGCTCTCGTTGCTTGCAGGGGTGGTTGCTGGAGCTGCAGAAATCGGGCTTGCCGCGATGGGTGCGGCGTGTGACGACGCTGCTGCTTCCGCGGTGCGCGCGCCGGCCGCCGGCGCGAATGCAGGTGCGTCCGCCGGGAGTGCCGAAAAGCCGCGTTCAATAAGTTCAGCGGCGCGCAAATCGCGCGCGACGCGATCAGGGACGCCCATGACGACGGCGATGATGCGGTGACCATTGCGCTGCGCGGTGACCGCGATGCAGAACTCGGCGCTGTTAGTGAAACCGGTTTTTAGTCCGTCCAGACCGTTTACTTTACCGAGGAGATGATTGTGATTGCGCATGATCACCGGCTTGAGCGCGTTTGTACGAAAGGGACGTTCTTTGACCGACGTGTATTTCAAAATATCGGTTGTGCGCAGCAGTTCGCGCGAAAGAATCGCCAAGTCATGCGGGCTGGTCAGGTCGCTATCGCTGAGCTTGCGATCGCTTGGCGGCAGACCATGCGGCGAACGAAAAGTGGTGTTAATCATGCCGAGTTGTTTCGCACGTGCGTTCATCATCTGGACAAAGGCTTCGCGCGAGCCCGCGGCCGCATGCGCGAGGGCGGTGGCGGCGTCGTTCGCGCTCTGGATCATCAACGCATAGAGCAGCTCCTCGACCGGAAATGTTTCGCCTTCTTTCAACCAGACCTGCGTGCCGCCCATTTTTGAATCGGCCGCGTCCGCGGTCACAGGAGTTTGCAAAGTCAATTTTCCTTCACGGATGCGGTCTTGCACAATCAGAAACGTCATCAGCTTGGTCACGCTGGCGGGCGGGCTGACGATATCGGCGTTTTCGTCGATCAGCACTTTTCCCGTTTGCGCGTCCATGACGATCGCGCCCTTGATTGGTCCGCCCGCGGTCGGGACGGTCTTACGTTTGGCCGCGCAAAGGGGAGCGAGCGCGACGCAGCTGGCGACGAGGAAAGCGAAGATAACGCGGAAATTCATGGGCGCAGCTGAAAGAGAATTTTTTGCGCAGCGGCGCGAGCGAAAAACGTGAGCGAGCGGCACGAAAACCCGAGAGAACGCGAACGCGGTTAGGTTGGAAAATTGAGTCTCCCTACATAGTCGATCTGCGCATAGAGCGGACTGTAAACTTTTCGCCGACCTGATACTGCTCGCGCTACTCAATTCGTCTTCACCTGCTCGAGCGGGAGATCGTGAAGCTTCAGCTCGGGATTTTTTTCGAGGAAGTATCGGGCGGTCCATTCGTTCGGGAAAAGCGCGATCGGCTGGTCAAATTTATCGGTGCCGAAACTCACGCCGCTGGCGACGATCAGCGAAGAAAGATTTTTCAGCGACGGATGCGGTTCCAGCCATTTCAGCAAGGTCCACGGCGTCAGCTCCAGCCGCGACTCTGCGCCATATTCGGCCTGTAAACGGTATTGAACGACTTCAAACTGCAGCGGACCAACCGCAGCAAGCAACGTTGCGCCCGGCGGCGCATTGCGCGCGCTGAATGATTGCACGACGCCTTCTTGCAAAAGTTGGTCGAGGCCCGAGCGAAATTTTTTCGCATCAGCGGGAGTTGGATTCGAAATGTAAGTAAATACTTCCGGCGGGAAACGCGGAATCTCGTCGTAGGTGAGGGCGCGATCTTCTGTTAGCGTATCACCAATCCCGAAATCGCTGTGGCCGACCAAACCAATCACGTCGCCGGGCCAGGCTTCATCAACTGTCTCGCGCTCTTTGCCGAAAAGTTTGTGCGACGATGAGAGCCGCACCGTTTTGCCCGTGCGCTGATGGATCACGTTCATGTCGCGGGAAAATTTTCCGGAGCAAATCCGAATGAACGCGATGCGGTCGCGATGCTTCGGATCCATGTTTGCCTGAATCTTAAAAACGAATCCGGAAAACTTGGGATAGTCGATTGGCACCGTTTTTTTCTCCGCGAGAAGTTCGGCGGCACCATTGACGACCACCGATTGGCGCGGCGCAGGCGGCACGGAGTCGTGGAGAAATCCGTCGAGCAAGAGCTGGATGCCGAAGTTGTTAACCGCGCTGCCGAAATAAACTGGCGTCTGTTTTCCGGCGCGCACGGCTTCAAGATCGAAGGGGTGCCCAGCCCCATCAAGCATGTCGAGCTGCTCGGTGACTTCGTTGAAAGTGTAGTCGTCGAGCTTTTCGCGGACGATTGGATCCTGCAGCGTCGCAACATCAACAGGCGCTTGATAGGCACCCCCGGGGACGCGCTCAAAGAGATGAACTTTCTTGGAGCGACGATCGTAAACGCCGCGAAACGATGGTCCATTGCCGAGAGGCCAGATAACCGGCGAGGCGGCGAGACCGAGGACGTTTTCGAGCTCATCGAGCAGCGCGAGCGGATTCAGCGTCGGCCGATCGCACTTGTTCATGAACGTGAAGATTGGCACGCCCCGGCGTCGGCAAACTTCGAAAAGCTTGCGGGTTTGCGTTTCCACGCCTTTCGCGGCGTCGATCACCATCAGCGCCGCGTCGACGGCAGTGAGCACGCGATAAGTGTCTTCGGAGAAATCTTTGTGTCCGGGAGTATCCAACAAATTGACGGCGAACCCCGCGTAGTCGAACTGCAGGACTGTCGAGCTGATCGAGATACCACGCTGCTTTTCCAATTCCATCCAGTCCGAGGCGGTGGCTCGCTGATTTTTCCGAGCCGTCACTGTGCCCGCGAGGTGAATGGCATTGCCGTAAAGAAGGAACTTTTCGGTCAGCGTCGTCTTGCCCGCGTCGGGGTGAGAGATGATGGCAAAGGTGCGGCGACGGGCGATTTCTGCGGCGGGCGACATGGCAAAAAGATTTAACGTAAGCACTGAGCCGCGGGGGACGATCAAATTTTTTTTCTACGCGCACGCTCTGCGTCCGGATCTCACTTTTCTATAAATCGAAAACGATACTATATACATACTTATATAGTCTCGGTGCTCGCATTGAGGTGCGAGTGTTGTGGTTGGAGAGTGCAATACCGAACGGCGAAATGTGGCTCCCTCGGCCTAATTAAGGCAAAAAAGGGGCTGCTTTTGTTAAACAACTGCAAAACTACCCATTAAATGCAAAATACCTGCGAAGATAATCAATTTTTCCTGAAAGAATCCGTAGAAAATCAGGAACAATCATGCTACACATATTCGCAGTTACCCACCCCCTTATGGTTATCGCGATTGCTGTACTGTCTGCTTTTTACTTCACCGGCGTCTACCTGCTCGTTAGCTCGCTTTCACAGGAGCCGGAATGGTTCGAAGATGAAAATGGTGAGCTTCACCATTTTTCAAGTCTTCGCTAAGACGCGTCCGTTTTAGCTTCAACATCGGCTGCTCTGCACGATGATGCCGAGCATGTCCGTTGCGCTAAAGCTCAAACCGAACGCGAAAGCACGTGTTCTCACGGGTCACCCGTGGGTCTTCGTCAACGAGGTAGAAAAGCCTCTTGGTCCCGAATGGGACGGCGAGGTGATTGAGTGTCGCGATCGGTCGAATCGGCTGCTCGGCTTTGGCATCTATAATAGCAAATCGCAGATTTGTTGGCGTCGGTTGAGTCGGGAAAAGATCGTTCTCGATCTCGCATTTTTTCAACGCGCAGTTGAGGCGGCGGTTAAACGTCGGGCTAACTTGGGCGAGCGATTTTCCGGAGATGTTCGTCGCGTGGTGTGGTCGGAAAGCGATGGATTACCCGGTTTGGTAGTGGATCAATTTGGTGATCAGTTGGTGGTGCAGATCCAGTCTCTCGCCTTCGAGAAGCGGCGCGGACTGATCGCAACGGCGTTGAAGATGATTCTCGCTCCGCGAGAAATTATTTACCGTCATGATGCGCCGATTCGCCGCCTCGAAGGACTGCCGCTGGGTGTATTCACGGAGTCAGGACAAACGGGAGCGGCGCATTGGCTACAGATCGACGGGTTCAATTATTGGTTTGATCCTGCAGGCGCGCAAAAAACGGGATTTTATTTGGATCAGCGGGAACAGCATGAACGTGTCGCGCGCTATGCGAAGGGGCGGCGGGTGCTGGACGCGTTTTGTAACCAAGGATCTTTTGCGCTGCACGCCGCTCGCGCGGGCGCAGAGAAAGTTCGCGGGCTCGACAGCGCGGACGACGCGATTGTACAGGCGCGTCGCAACGCGGAGCACAACGGTGTGAAGGCGGAGTTCGAGGTCGTGAATGTGTTCGATTACCTCAATGAACGCAAAGATGAGACCTGGGATTTGATCGTGCTTGATCCGCCGCCTTTCGCGAAATCGAAGAGTGCGCTAGAAGGCGCACTGCGCGGCTACAAAGATATCAATTTGCGCGCGATGCAGCGGCTAACGCCCGGTGGCGTTTTAGCGACGTACACATGCTCGCACCATATGCGCGATATCGAGCTACGCGAGGTGCTAGCGGAAGCCGCGAGTGACGCGAAGCGCTCGGTGCATGTCCTCGAATTCGCGCATCAGCCGCCGGATCACCCGGTGCTCGTGACGATGCCGGAGAGCGAATATTTGCGCGGGTATATTTTGCGGGTGGAGTGAGGTCTCCACATGGAGTGCGGCGACTTGTCGTCGCCTTCGGTTGACGCGAAATTTGACTCTAAGCGTCCGGTTGTGAGTCAATAAATTCCCCCGTTCGACGGCGGCGACGAGTTGCCGCACTCCATCCCGGAATCGTTTTCGTTCTCTGTTGCGAGTTGCGATTCCGGGGATGTTGCACACTTAAGGGGGCAGCCATGCCAGCCCTTGCTTACGAGACTTTGCGCAGTTCACTCGCGGCTCAGCCACTCTTCGAAGACAAGACGTGGCAGCTGTCGCCTACCGCCTGGCCGCTTACTACAGACCAGGTCTCGCAACTCGAACAAATCGGCGCTGCCTGCGTAGAATTTCATCAAGCACTAGAAACGCTCTACACGCGTTCGGCTAATGGAAAAAATCTCCTTCGCAATAAACCGCTGCTCGCGCCTTGGGTCGCAGATTACCTCGATCGCGCAAAGCCGTCCCAGCTGATTCAACACGCCCGTGATCCAAAAAACCGCGGCGTTTTCCCAACGGTCTTGCGCCCGGATCTTTTGTTGACCGAGGACGGCTTCGTGATGACCGAGCTCGACTCCGTCCCAGGAGGCATCGGCCTGACCGCATTTCTAAATCGCCTCTACGCACGGCCCGCGAGTGAGGGAGTGCCTTCAACGGACTCCCTGGGTGCAACCCCCGCGTCACTGGCTCCGGCTTCCCCGCAAGCCGGAGAAATTCTCGGTGCGAACGATGGGATGATTCGCCAATTCTACAGCGCTCTCGCTGCGCTCCGCCCCGACCTGCGCTCCCCGGCGATCGCGCTCGTCGTCAGCGATGAAGCAGAGACATATCGTCCGGAAATGAAGTGGCTCGCCGAGCAGCTACAGATTCAGGGCAAGCGCGTCTTTTGTTTAGAGCCGGATGACATTTTCCCTCTCGGCACTTCGCTCTGCTTCGACATCGAAGGAAATCCAGAAAAGATAGACATTATCTATCGTTTTTTTGAACTCTTCGATCTGCCGAATTTGCGCACCGCGCACTTCATCTTCGAGGCGTGGCAGGCTGGCGAAGTTGCGGTGACACCGCCGATGCGTCCGTTTCAGGAGGAGAAACTCGCCCTCGCGCTTTTCCATCATCATTTGCTCGTCGATTTTTGGGCCGAAAACCTAAGTGGCCGCGCGCTGAAGTTGTTGAAACAGTTAATTCCCGCTTCGTGGGTCATCGATCCGGCGCCGCTTCCACCAGGCGCGGTTCTCGATGGCCCGAAAGTTGGGGGGCGCTCGCTGACTGACTGGAAGCAACTTGCGCAGGCCTCGCAAAAGGAACGCGATCTCATTATCAAAATTAGCGGTTATCATGAGACCGCGTGGGGTGCACGCAGTGTCGTGCTCGGCAGTGATTGCTCGCGCGAGGAATGGCAGGCGGGCGTCGACATCGCGATCGCGGACGCGCCCCGCAATCTCCACCTCCTGCAGGTTTATCGGAAACCGATCCGCGTGAAACATCTGCTGTACGGCGCTGACCAGCAAGCGCGCGAGGCCGACGGTCGTCTGCGGTTGTGCCCTTATTATTTTGTGACCAACGGAAAGGTGCAGCTTAGCGGCGCGCTGGCGACGTTTTGCCCCCCAGATAAAAAAATCATCCACGGAATGCAGGATGCGGCGCTGCTGCCGTGCTACCGTGCAAATCCGTGATTTGAGTTGAAAAGCGTCCGGGGCGGTGCTTCGTTCCGCCCTGCCTAGTTGAGGAGAGTCCGGGGCGCCGGGCTGAGAATGAGACACGTTCCGTCTCAAAATCCATTGAACCTGATGCGCTTCACACCGCCGTAGGGAAAACAGGATCGCTCGCGAAATTTTGCGAGGGTAATGGTCTTTCCGGCTGAGTGGAGTGTTTAGCCAAACTCTTCACCATGTCGTCTTCCGATCCCGTTGTCGCGGCCTCCGGCCATCGTTTGTTCCCGGCGTCGCGCCGTGTTTATATCGCCGGTTCGCGCCCCGATTTGCGGGTGCCCATGCGCGAAATCGTGCTCTCGCCGACGCGTTTGAGCAATGGCACGGAAGTGCCGAACGAGCCGATCCGCGTTTACGACACCTCGGGCCCCTGGGGCGATCCGGATTTCTCCAACGATTCCGCGCAAGGCCTTCCGCCGATTCGTGCACCGTGGATTCAAGAACGCGGTGACGTCGAAGAGATCTCGGGTCGTACCATCAAGCCAATCGACGACGGCTATCTTTCCGAGAAGCACCGCGAGCAAGCAGAAGCAGAAGGCCGCCGGAACCCTTTTAAATATTTCGATCGCACCGGGCGCCAGATTCTTCGCGCGAAAAAAGGCGCCGTCGTGACGCAGCTGCACTACGCGCAGCGCGGCTTAGTCACACCTGAGATGGAATACGTCGCCATCCGCGAAAATACCAAGCTCCAGCGCGCTCGTGATTTGCTCGAAATGACCGCGGAAGGTCCGCGCAATTCTCTCTGGCGTCAACACCCCGGCAACAGCTGGGGCGCAAGTTTGCCCCGCGAGATCACGCCTGAATTTGTGCGCGAAGAGGTCGCTCGCGGTCGCGCGATTATTCCCGCGAACATCAATCACCCGGAAGTTGAGCCGATGATCATCGGCCGAAATTTTCTCGTTAAAATTAACACCAACATCGGCAACTCGGCGGTCGCGTCATCGATCGATGAAGAAGTTGAAAAGATGCGTTGGTCGGTGAAGTGGGGCGGTGACACGTTGATGGATTTGTCGACAGGCAAAAACATTCACCAAACTCGTGAGTGGGTGCTCCGCAATTGCCCGGTTCCGGTCGGCACGGTGCCGATTTATCAAGCGCTCGAAAAAGTCGGCGGTCGCCCGGAAGAACTCACTTGGGAAATTTTTCGCGACACGCTGATCGAACAAGCGGAGCAGGGCGTCGACTATTTCACCATCCACGCCGGTGTATTGCTACGATACATACCGACGACGGCGCGCCGCATGACAGGCATCGTTAGCCGTGGCGGTTCCATCATGGCAAAGTGGTGTCTCTCGCATCACCAAGAAAATTTTCTCTACACCAAGTGGGACGAGATTTGCGAAATCATGGCGGCGTACGATGTCTCGTTCTCGATCGGTGACGGCCTGCGTCCGGGCTCGATCGCCGACGCCAACGACGATGCACAATTCGGCGAACTCTTCACGCAGGGAGAGTTGACCAAGCGTGCTTGGAAACACGGCGTGCAGACGATGTGCGAGGGCCCCGGTCATGTGCCGATGCATTTGATCAAGGAAAACATGGAGAAGCAGCTCGAGTGGTGTCACGAAGCACCCTTCTATACACTCGGGCCGCTCACGACGGACATCGCACCGGGCTACGATCATATTACAAGTGGTATCGGTGCTGCGATGATCGGCTGGTACGGCACGGCGATGCTTTGCTACGTGACGCCGAAAGAACATCTCGGTTTGCCCGATAAAGACGATGTCCGCACCGGCGTGATCACCTACAAGATTGCGGCTCACGCAGCAGATCTCGCGAAAGGACATCCGGCCGCGCAATATCGCGATAACGCTCTCTCGAAAGCGCGTTTCGAATTTCGCTGGGAAGATCAGTTCAATCTCGCGCTCGATCCGGAGCGCGCTCGCGAATATCACGACGCCCTCTTGCCGCAAGACAGTGCGAAGACAGCTCACTTCTGCTCGATGTGCGGACCACAGTTTTGCTCGATGAAAATCACTGAGGACGTGCGCCGTTTTGCCGACGAGCAGGGCTTAAACACACCTGAGGCAATCGAAGCCGGCATGCGCGAAAAGTCGGACGAGTTTCGCCGCACCGGTGGTGAACTCTATCAAGAGCAAAAGCCGTGAAGGCCACTTCCATCAGCGTACGCGTGAACGACGCGCCGCGCACCTTCGCTAGTCCACTAACGTTGCAAGAGGCCTTGCAACAGATCGGCATAGCTGAGCGCAAGGGCGTCGCAGTTGCGATTAACGACAGTGTTGTACCACGCCGGGAGTGGTCCGCGCGTCCGTTGAACGACGGCGAACGCGTGCTGATTATCCAAGCCACGCAAGGTGGTTGAGCAGCTCATCGCCCTTAGTTTTATTCGTACGCGCGCCATGTTGCTTGTCGTCATTTCTCCCGAGTCTTTCGATCCGAAGGAAAAATTGGTGGTGCGTGAGATGCTGAAGGGAGGCCTGGCGCGTTATCACGTGCGGAAACCCCAATGGAATGAAACCGAGGTGGTGCAATGGGCGGAGGGTTTTTCGACCGACGAGCGCAGTCACTTTGTTTTGCACGGCTCTGCCGTTTTAGCGCGCCGGTTAGGGTTCGGCGGCGTGCACGAGCGCGACGCAAAAAAATCGGCGGTCATCCCACAAAACGATGACGCGTTGCCTCGCCTTTGGCGCAGCCGTTCGTGTCATTCTCCGCAACAGGTGCAGGCCTCGTTTGGGGTTTATGATTCGGTTTTTCTGAGCCCCGTTTTCCCCTCGATTTCGAAGGCTGGCTATGGGCCGTCGAAATCGTGGAATGATCGGGATCTGCAGGAATTGCTTTCCCGCAGATCTGCGGCCGATCATCGGACCCGCGTGATCGCGCTCGGTGGTATTCAGAAATCCACGACATCGCAGTGCCGCGAACTCGGTTTCGACGGGGTGGCTGCACTCGGCGCGATTTGGGAAACGGCCGATCCGGTTTCGGCCTTTATCGAATTGCGAGATGCCTGCAGCGCCTTCGCCGGGCTGCCTTTGCTCGCTAGAGCCTAGATCAACGTATTCATTTTTCCCGCACAACGCCGTGAGCCTCGTTTCAACATCCCGACACCCGATCATGTGCCTCACACAGGACGGACTGCCGTGGTCGCACGCAGAACAGGCGCGTCGCCTTTGTGCCGGCGGGGCTCGTTGGGTCCAACTGCGGATGAAAGACGCTGAGCCGACTGAATGGCTGGAAACCGCGCGTGCGGTCGTTGGCATTTGCCACCGCACTTCGGCCATTTGCGTCATCAACGATAGTGTAGAAATCGCGCTGGAAGCGGGAGCAGACGGCGTTCATCTCGGTAAACTAGATCAAGCTTGGCGCTCCGCACGCGAACGGCTTGGGCCGAGCAAAATTCTCGGTGGGACGATCAATAATTTAGAAGACGTCGAGCGTGCGAAGTCCGCGGGCTGTTTGGATTATGTCGGCGTCGGGCCGTGGCGTTTTACCTCGAACAAAAAGAACCTCGCCCCATTGCTGGGCCAAGACGGGGTCCAAGGGCTGATCGATGCACTAAATGGTTTACCGGCCTGGATCATCGGCGGAGTTGAACGCACCGATCTGGCGCATGTGCGCAGCACGGGCGCGACTGGCGTGGCCATTTCCTCGGCGCTTTACCGCGGTGGGGCGATCGAAGAAAATGTGCGGGCTTTCATTGCCGACTGGCAGGAGGATTCTCAAGCGACGTTTCCTAACGGCTTTGTTGCGCCACGAATTTTATGAAGACAACACCGCTTACCATTGCGGGCGTCACGCTCAACTCCCGCCTTTTTTTGGGCACTGGCAAATACGCGTCAGGTTCCATTATGGCGGAAAGTTTAGCGGCGACGGGGACCGAACTCGTCACGGTCGCGCTGCGGCGCGTGCGCACCGATGGTCCTACCGACGAGATTTTGAGTCATCTCGATCGCCAGCGCTTTCGCTTGTTGCCGAACACATCGGGCGTGCGCGACGCGAAAGAAGCGATCCTCGCGGCGGAACTCGCGCGCGATGCGTTGGAAACCAATTGGGTGAAACTCGAAATTCACCCAGATCCGAAATACCTCATGCCCGACGCCGTCGAGACGCTCAAGGCGACGGAGGCGTTAGTGAAGCGGGGATTCATCGTTCTTCCCTACATCCACGCGGATCCAGTTCTCTGTAAACAGCTCGAAGAAGCCGGCGCCGCTGCGGTCATGCCGCTGGGCGCTCCCATCGGCAGCAACCACGGTTTGGAGACGCGCGCGTTTTTGGAAATCATCATCGCCCAGTCGAACATTCCGGTCGTGGTCGATGCAGGCTTGGGCGCACCTTCGCATGCAGCGGCTGCTCTCGAGATGGGCGCCGACGCGGTCCTCGTGAACACGGCCATCGCGGCCGCGGGTGATCCCGTCGCGATGGGCTATGCGTTTAAACTCGCGGTGGAGGCCGGCCGTTTCGCTTACGAAGCAGGCTTGGCCGCGCGCGCGAGCAAATCAGTCGCGCGAGCGACATCGCCGCTAACGGATTTTCTCAGCGAAGTGGCAGTCTGATTTTTTGCGATGAGTTTTGTCGATGTTTGGAAACAGCATGAGTTCGCGGACATAACCGCGTCCATGCACGCGCGCACCAGCGCGGACGTGCGCCGCGTGCTCACGCGCGCCAGCACCGGTGCGAAGCAGTCGCTCGATGATTTGCAAGCGCTGTTGTCACCTGCGGCCACGCCTTTTCTCGAGGAAATGGCCCAACTGAGCCACCGGCTAACGGTCGAACGATTCGGGCGCACGATGCAGCTGTACGCGCCACTGTACCTTTCGAACGTCTGCGCGAACGTCTGCACTTACTGCGGCTTCAGCGCGCAAAATCGCATTCCGCGAAAAATTCTCAATGACGTCGAGATTCGCCAAGAAGCCGCCGTGCTGCGTGGATTTGGTTTTCAACATGTCCTCCTTGTCACCGGCGAGTCGTCGCGCGTCGGGGTGAAATATTTGGCCAACTCCCTCCGCGTGCTGCGTCCCGAGTTCGCGAATTTGTCGATCGAAGTGCAACCGCTCGACGAAGGCGAATATCGCGAGCTGATCGATGCTGGTTTGAGCGCGGTGCTGGTGTATCAAGAAACTTACGACGCGGATGCTTATCGCCGCCATCATCTCTCGGGCCCGAAATCCGATATCTCCTACCGCCTGGAAACACCGGATCGCTTGGGGCGCGCAGGTGTGAAGAAGATCGGCTTAGGCGCGCTTTTCGGTCTCAGCGATTGGCGAACCGAAGCCTGGTACGTGGGACTGCAGCTTCGTTATTTAGAGAAACAGTATTGGCGGACCAAATACAGCATTTCCTTTCCGCGTCTGCGCCCGCATGAGGGCAAAGACATCGCGGTCACGCATTTCGACGAGCGCAGTCTGGTTCAAGTGGCGTGTGCTTTCCGCCTCTTTAGCCAAGAAGTGGAACTTTCACTTTCGACGCGCGAGAATGAAGCGTTTCGGAACCGTGCGTTTCCCCTCGGTTTCACCTCGATGAGCGCCGGTTCTCGCACCAATCCTGGCGGCTACGCGAGCGCGCCGGAATCGCTCGAACAGTTTGCGATCGACGACGATCGCACGCCAGCTGAGGTCGCCGCATTTTTGCGCGAAAAAGGTTACGAGCCGGTTTGGAAAGATTGGGATTCGACGTATGATGGCGCCGTCGCCACCGCCGGTGCGTTGGTCGGCAGCGTCCAATCTAAATCTGTCTTGGCATGAGTTTGACTGCAGCGGAGATCGCCCGGTATCAGCGTCATTTGTCGCTGGAAGGATTTGGCTTAGAGAAACAGGAGCAGTTGAAAAAAGGCCGCGTGCTGGTGATCGGGGCGGGCGGACTGGGCTGCCCGGCGTTATTATATTTAGCGGCCGCCGGCGTCGGCAAAATCGTGATCGTTGACGCGGATCGTGTCGACGTATCCAATCTTCAGCGACAAGTGCTTTTCTTGGGCGAAGATGCCGGACGTCTGAAAGTCGAAGCGGCGGCGCAACGATTAAAGGCGCTCAATCCGCTGGTGGAAATCCTGACCCGGGCGGAATTGTTCACGCGGATAAACGCACTGAGTTTGCTGGCCGAGGTGGATCTGGTGATCGACGGCTCAGATAATTTTCCCACTCGCTATTTGGTCAACGATGCCTGTGTGATCGCAAACAAGCCTTTCGTCTACGGCGCGATTCACGGCTTTGAAGGCCAGGTGAGTGTGTTCAACTTTAAGGGCGGACCGACCTACCGGTGTCTCTTTCCCGAGCCGCCCGATCCGGGGACGGTTCCGAATTGCGCGGAAGCGGGAGTGTTGGGCGTGCTGCCGGGACTGGTGGGAACGATGCAGGCTTGCGAAGCCATCAAAATTCTAACCGATCTTGGTGAGTCACTCAGCGGTCGCCTTTGGCTTTGGAACGCGTTGACGATGACGACGCAGACCCTGCGAATTTCCGTTGATCCCAAGAACCGAGAAATCCGCGAGCTTCCCCCGGAGGGTTATGGCATCACTTGCGCGGTCACGCCGACGAATCCGGAAATCGATGCGGAGACCCTGCGTAAGATGATTCATCCCGCGCCAGAGAAACCGGTGCAACTCCTCGACGTGCGCGAAGGATGGGAGCGCGATCAGGGCGCGATTTATCCCTCAGTGCACATTCCGCTCGGAGCTTTGGAAAAAGAGTCGAACGCCGATCCCATCGCGGGCTGGGACCGCACGGCGCCGACGGTGGTTTATTGTGCTTCGGGACGTCGTAGTTTGCGCGGGGCGGCATTGCTGCGCGAGAAGTTCGCTTTTGAAGATGCGGTCAGCTTGAGCGGGGGGTATAAAGGTTGGTCGGCGCAGGTGCCTGCGTGAAAAAAAATACTCGCAGGCATCGGTCATCCGCGCTGCCACGAAAGGCGGCGGCTTTCGATGTGGAAACTGATTTACTCGCAGCGAAGCCGTCACGTGCGGTGCGTAATCGCAGCGATCCACCGGCATGCGTACTAACGATCGCCGGTTCGGACAGCAGCGGCGGCGCTGGCGTGCAAGCGGATGTGCGCGCGATTCATTCCCTCGGCGGATATGCTGCGACCGCCATCACCGCGCTCACGGCGCAAAACACGCGCGGCGTTTGGGCGGTCGAACCGATGTCGCCGAAGATGCTGGCGCGTCAGATTGAAGCTGTGCTCGCTGATTTGCCGATCCACGCGATCAAGATCGGCTTGTTGCCAAACGCGAATGCGGTCGAGGTGATTTCCCAGGTGTTGATGGATCTCGAAGGCGCGATCGGGCACGTGGTGATCGATCCGGTTCTGGCTTCGACCAGCGGAACACGTTTTCTCACCAAAGCCGGAATACGGCTGATGAAAAAACAATTATTTCCTGGCGCGGCGCTGATCACGCCGAATTGGCCAGAGGCGATTGAATTGAGCGGCGTGCCGATAGCCTCTCCGAGCGATGCGGAAAAAGCGGCCCGCAAAATGATTGAGCGAACGGGCTGCTTGGCCGTTTTGGTCAAAGGCGGTCATGCTCCCGGGAGAAAATTCGTCGATGTTTTGGTGAAGGCGGATGGCGCCCCGGCGATTCGATTCGAGCATCCGCGTATTAAGTCT
>FTDT01000152.1_pt1 | contig 37392 bp, 28 predicted proteins | sample 1640021 | NCBI WGS metagenome assembly FTDT01 (sample SAMEA3914869, study PRJEB12502) | metagenome | biome: forest; material: soil | place: USA | collected 2012-03-12 | depth 0.1 m | reverse complement strand
TTACACGAGCGAACCTCGCTGCTTTCGAAACTCGCACTCGCTCAGCTGAGCGCTCGCTTCATCGCTTCCAAATGCCGTTCGAGGGTGAAGTGCGCCAAGAAATGCCTGCGCAGCGGCTGCGGATCTTGGCTCGGCGCGGTGGGTTCAGGTTCGTCTTCCCACGACGAGGCCGTGCCGCGCTGGGGACCTTGGCACGCTTCGTAAATCGCGCTCGCGATTTCTTCGATGTTCTCAGGATCGACGAACCAGATTTTTTCTTTTGGCAGCATTCCCGGAATCGCGCGCCAACGCGTTGTCACGATTGGCAAATCGAAGGCGAGCGCTTCCATCAAGACGAGCGGCTGCCCCTCATGCGGATACTGGGTTGGAAAACAGAGCGCGTCGCTTTCGCGCAGGAGCGTCGCCTTGGCCAAGCCGCTGACCATGCCCACGCGCCGAATCCAATCTCCTGAGTTCTGCATCAATTGAACAAATCTCTGCTCCTCTTCGGCGCTCGCAAAACTGCCTGCAAACGTAAACCGAAAGCGGCGGCTGCTGAAGGTGTTGGCCAAACGTACTGCTTCTACGGATACAAACAGTCCCTTGGCGGTGCTGCCGAGGCCGATGAACAAAACATCATGCTGCGGTTTCACCGCCAGTTTGCGTGGTAAATCAGCGGGGACTGGGTCGCTAATTCCATTTGGCACCACGGCGACCCGCCGCGGACGAAATACGGTCGCGTCTTCGCTCAGCTCAGGCGCCAAGGTGATCGCCAGGTCCGCCTGATCAAGCGCTCGGTGCGTGAAATAGCTGGTGAACGTGCCGGGCCGTTCCCGAATCCAGGCGCCTAGTCCGACGGCGTGCCAGTGCAAAATCAGCTCAGGAAAAAATGGGCGGCAAACTAAGAGCACCATCCAGTCACGCATCACCGGAGTCGCCTTTCCCGGCGCCGGGACGTAATAGAGCGCCATTTTTCCTTCGCGGATGCGCACGGCGAGCGCGCGTGCGCACGCCCACACGAGCCGAACGAGTTTTCCGAAACTACCGCGGCCGACCTCATCGTTGCTGCGCGAAAGCCGCGGGTCGACATGCACTATCTGAAAATTCGGATCCTGTTTTAAGCCGTCCAGCAATGCCGCCACCATCAGGTTTTGTCCATGGATTGGCGGAGGCACCCCGGCGAAAATAAGAATTTTCTTCGGCGGCGCAGGCTCAGTTTTTCCGGATACGCTCGAACTCATGGAAGTCGAGCCCGTTACGCCGGACTCGCTTGTCACCATGCGGACCGGACGAGAAATGTCACGACTGCGCGTTCGTCAGCGGGAATGGCGAGATCGTTCCGCCAACCGGCACGGTGTGTGAACGGCGTTTCAACCAGACCGTCGCCAAGATCAACGCACGCCACTGAGCCCGCGCGAGTCGCGACGCTTCGCTGCTATAATGCGTTGTCCCGAGATTGATGAATAAACTTGATGCGGCCACCGCCGCCGATGCACCGATTGCACCCAAAAAGTGAATACAAACTCCCGCCAGCACGAGGTTGCTACCGCTACCGATCAAACGGAGCTTCACAAGTTCGCCGTCATTTTTGGCGCGTTGCATCCGCTCGTCGCGCAACCAACCAATCGCAGTCGGCACAATCGCAAAACTGAGCGGTAACACGGCCCAGAGTGCGCGGTGATATTCGTTGTTAAGAAATAAAATGATCAGGCCTGACGCGATGCCAGCGGTAACCAGCGCGACGATCCAGCCCAGTTTCGCGGCCTCGTAGCACTCGATTCCGGCGGGAGCTTCGACATTTGTGTAGACGCCGTTGCGTTCGACTGAACGGGCGGTGCCGCGGCCTTTTAAAATCGCGTAGAGAACAAACACGCCGACTGTATAGAAAGTAAGCGCGAGAGAAAATTGTCCGTTCTCGTCGTCGGACGCCATCCAGAGTGAGAGCAACTGCGTCAGCGGCACGAACGCAAAGGGGACCAGTGACACTGCGAGCCGGCGCCAACTTTCGCGGATCCAACCGCGCGCGAGATTCGCATCCCAGACGAAGGTGTCCTCGTACGGCGCGAGTTTCAGATGCATCCCGAAAACGATCAGCGCGAAAATCGGTTGTTCGAAGACCAGTGCGGCGGCGAACCAAACGGCGGCGGCTCCGTGGCGCAGCAAAACGATCAAGAAAAGTGCGGTAATCGAGAAGCTGGCGAGTGACGCCAATCGCGCCCAATGGAGGTAAGGACTCTGCTCGAGCCACCAAACCATCACGAGCGGGGTTTGCGTGATCGCAAAAAGACCGAGCACCAGCCAGACCTGCTTCAAACTCGCAGCGTGCGGCGCGAGGAAAAAGAGAGCAGCGTAACCGATGATTCCCGCGGCGGCGCGCAACGCCATGCCGGTGCCGAGAATCGAGGTCGTTTGTTCCGGTTTGGCCGCGAGCGAAGCGCGCACCGAATCTTCGATCCCGAGCGACGTAATCGTAGCGAGGATTGTCGCCATCGCGAGGGAAGCTTGGATAAAGCCGAAATCCTCCGGACCAACAAACCACGCGATGCCGAGCGATAGTGCAAAAGTTCCGATAACGCGAACCAGCTTAAGACGATCTGCCAGCAGACACAGATACCAAGGGTTCTGCTCTACGAGTTCTGAAGCGTGCGGGGTTGAGCTATTCATGGCTAACGTCCCTTTTCATTGCAGATGACTGGCTGTTTGTCAGCTTCTGGTCTGGCTAACGAACTGTAAAAGTGTCGCTGCCAGAGGGGGTTAATACCGCTTGTATAGAGGAATCTACGGGGTTCCCAAGCCGCTCAGTCCGCTGAAACCCGTGATGCCGCCGATAGAGTCAGAAGTTGTTTTCAAAAATTCGTTTTGAATCACTTGGGTTGGCCGGGTGCGGTTTTTCGTTCGTGCATGCCGCGGGAATTTTTTCCAGAGATGGCTATGGCCTTCGCCGAACCATCTGCAGACTCCGCGTCCGCGGCAGCGTTCGGCGCACGATGGAATTTGCGGGTCAGCGCTGCGGTGCTGTTGGGAGCGTCGGGCCTGCTGTTTCAATTTTTTGGGAATGCCACGCACGGCTATATCCATAGCTCATCGCTTTTTGTTTGGCTGGGCGCGCAGTGGTTTGATCCAGCCGCTGATGCGAGCCAGGGGCCGCTCGTCGTGGGGATCGCGCTGGTGCTCTTGATCTGGAACTGGTGCCGTTTAGCGCCACTCTCGTATTCGGAAGATGGAGACGAGCGCGCCTTTGCCTGGATTGCAGGTGCGCTCGGGCTGCACGCACTCGGATATGCGGCGCAACAAACGCGTTTGTCAGTGGTGGCCCTGCTCTTACTGCTCGCGGGCGTTCTCGCACTTGCGGGCGGCCAGCGTGCGATCCGCGCCGCGCGTTTTCCTCTCTCGTTTACGTTGCTCGCGATTCCGGTGGGCTTCCTGCAGCCATGGAGTTTTTCGCTGCGGCTGGCGATTAGCGAAAGTGTGCAAGGGATCTTCCGAACGGCGGGCCACCCGATCCTGCGTGAAGGCACGCAGCTTTTTTCAGCCGATGGCCGGCAAGCTTACGATGTCGAAGCGGCGTGTTCGGGCGTGCATTCGTTGATCGCGCTCGGCGCGCTGGCGATTTTGTTAGCTTATCTGCGCGTGCCGACTTGGCCGCGCAAACTCATCCTGGTCGCCACAGTGGCGCCGTTTGCCTTTGTGGGAAACTTGTTGCGTGTGCTTGCGATCGTCGCGGCCGGCGAAGCGCGTGGTCCCGCCGCAGCGCAACGAATTCACAGCTACTCCGGTTTTCTCGTTTTCGCCGTCGTGTTCGCGCTCCTTTGGGCGACGATGCGTGGGTGTGCTGGCGCGAGTTCCCGCCGTATTCGAGAACGCACTACATCAGCATTTCCAGCCGAAAAGTCGGCATCCTCCCAGCAAGTAGGGTTTTCAGAGCGTGTAGTCGGAGTACGTCCTCACGCTTCCAGCGACTTTGGTCCATCCGGGGAAGCGAGAGAATCGGCGAACTTAACGGTCTCACCAAGATCTTCTCGCGTAACCTCGCGGCGGCGTTCCCTTTCTGGGCGGCATGTCGCCATGGCAACGGGTCTGTTGCTCGCGGAAGTCGCGCTCGTTGGTTTCACCGCGCACGTACTCGATCGCGTGCCGGCCGGTGCGCACGCGGGAATCAAACTGGCCGCCGGCGGGACGGATCCGATCGCGTTACCTGAATTCCTAGGAACGGAGTGGGTTGGTCAACACGTTGACGTGACCGCGGTGGAGCGCAGTATTTTGCCACCGGATACAGGGTATTCGCGAAAGAACTATGTGTCGGTCGCCGATCGGAGCGGACAGGTTTTCGTGTCGGTCGTGCTGAGCGGACAAGATCGCACCTCGATCCACCGGCCGGAGCTCTGTTTGGTCGGGCAGGGATGGGCGATCGAAAAGAGCGAGCACGCCGAGTTTACCGTTGGTGCGCCGCGCGTCGCCGATAGCGTGAGCGCTGAAGCCGCGGGCACGACGAAAATCCCCGTGACATTGCTGCATGTGCGTCGAGAAGTCTGGGACCGCAACGGCGAGCGGCGCACGCTGCATTCGTTGCTCGCCTACACCTTTATCGGTGAGAACGACATCGAAGCGACTCACGCAGGTATGCTTTGGCGAAACGCGCTGCATCGGCTGCGCTATGTCCGCGGCGAGCGTTGGGCGTATTTGATCGTGCAGACGTGGTTGAAGGATACGGGCAACGTTACGGAGACGCTTGGAGCTGGGCAAAATCAGAGAACTGAAAAACAGCGCGAAAAGACGGAAAATCACGAGACCAAGGAGGCGGTGAGTATGCAGCAGAACGGAACCAACCAGGCGCGCGCCTTCGATGAGTCAACGGCTCGGGAGCGTATGCAAACGGTGCTGTCACCGGTGTGGGAAGATTTACGGTCGTAAACGTGAGTGTACGATTGGCTCAACAGGAAGTGCGACGAGTCGTCGTCTCCCTGTCGGAGTCGTGCTCACTTCCGCGCTTTCGACGCGATCGATTCGCCCAGCGTTTTCAATAAACACTCGATGGGCTGCGCAAGCCGTTGGGGCGGGGCTTTCGTCACGAGAGAAACTTCGATTCGCGGCCGGAAATCGCGCACGGGTACGACGCGCAGTTCTTTTCGATAGGCACTTTTTCCCAGCATAGGCTCCGTCAGCACGCCGAGGCCGACGCCGCGGGCGATCAGTGCGAGCTGCAGCTCGGCGCCCGAGGCTTCGGCCGCGATTTCAAAAGGCAGCGAGCGATCCGACATCGCGCGTTTCAAATAGGAGCGCATGCCGCAACCGGTTTGATTGAGCACCCATGGCCGACTGTTGAGTTGCTTGAGCGAAACCGCATTAACGGCCGGATCATCTTTGCTCGCGACGACTACACCGTTTAGTGAGCCGATGTGCTGGGCGACCATGCCGGCGGGAAAATCCACTTCTTCCACTAACGTAACCGCGACCGCGTCGACTTCGCCGTCTTGCAAACGACGCAGCAAATGCACCGACCAATCTGTCGAAGTGTGCAGGACGAGATGAGGAAAATTTTTGCGCAACTGACCCACCGCTTCGACCAACGCGATATCGTTCAAACTATGCGTGGCGCCAAAGCGAAATTCACCGCGCGCATTTTCCTTACCGCCAACGGCATGACGGAGGTCGTCCGCGCAAGCCAGCAGCTGCCGCGCGAGGGTATAGGCGGCGCGGCCCGAGGCGGTCGGTTTTTGCGGCTTCGACTGCCGGTCGAGCAACGATTCTCCCAAAGTGCGCTCCAAACTTTGGATACGTCGAGTAACCGCGGGCTGAGTCAGGTGCAATTTAGCGGAAGCGCCGACCACTGAGCCGGTCTCAACCACGGCGACAAACGCTTCCACGTCATAGAAGTTCATGCACAACAAGCATAATCATTATATGAAAGATGCAATAGAACAATGACGTGGTTTCCGGTACACTGCCGCCATGAATTCAACCCGTCGCCGCAGTGCCTTGCTCTTCACGATGTCGATGGTGACGGCTTTGGTCACGTTGGATACGACGATTACGGGCGTGATTTTGCCCAGTATCGGCAAGTCGCTGCACGCTAACTTCGCCCAACTCGAATGGGTGATCTCGGGCTACATGCTGCCGTTCGCCGCGTTGCTTTTGCCGGCGGGTGCTTGGTCTGATTTCGCCGGCCGTAAGCGCACCACCGTGATTGGTTTGGCAGTTTTTGCAGGAGCGTCGCTCCTTTGCGGCTTAGCGCCCTCAGCTAACTGGCTCGTTGCCGCGCGCATTGCGCAAGGCGCGGCTGCGGCGCTCCTGCCAACAGCGTCGATCGCCGTAATGGGCCACGCTTTTCGCGGAGAGGCGCGTTTGGCGGCCTTTGCATTTTTCGGAGCGATTATCGGCATGGCCACCGTGGCTGGTCCCATCATCGGAGGCCTGATCGCGTCTCTCGTCGGTTGGCAGTGGGCGTTTTTGGTGAACCCACCGTTATGCCTCGTGCTCATTTGGGCGACGATCGTTTTGGCGGATGAATCGAAAGATCCCGCCGCGAACGAATTTGACTTGCCGGGCGTGGTGACGTCGACGGCGGCGTTAGGACTACTAACGAGCGCGCTGATTGCAGTGAACTCGGAAGGTCTTTTCGCGCCAACTGTGTTGTTGCGCTTCGCTCTCGCCATCGTGTTTACGGCGCTTTTTGTGCGTGCCGAAAAAACCCATGCGCAACCGATGATGGACCTTGCGTTGCTGCGGCATCCGCCGTTTTTGGGCGCAGTGACTTCGATGCTTGGTTATGCGAGCACCGCGCAGATTTTGATTTTTTATGCGCCGCTGTATCTGCAAAACACCTTTCACGTTTCACCTTTAATGGCCGGCTTGTGGATGTCGCCTTTCGCCGTTCCGCTTTTTTTGATGCCGCGAGTGGCGAGATCGTTGGCACGTCGTTTTGCCCCGGCGCCTTTGCTCACCGCTGGTCTTTTGCTGACGTTTTTGGGTAACGTGTGGATGGCGCTGACGGCGCGCGCGGCGAATTTTCCGGTGTTCGCAATCGGCATGGCAATCGCGGGCACCGGCGCGGGTATTTTGAATGGAGAAAGTGCCAAGGCGTTTTTCGTAGCGATTCCGCCCGAGCGCAGCGGACTGGCTTCGGGTTTGGGTACGACTACGCGGTTTTCGGGTTTGCTGATCGCCGTCGCCGTGATGGGCGCGATCTTCGCCCATGCTGGATTCTCTGCGATTTTCGCAGCGCAAGCACTCATCGCGCTGGTGGCAGGCGCGGGAACCTATCACTTCCTCCGCGACCTCACGGTGCCGCAGATGCCAGCGCATGCGGCGGCGGTGATTGATTGAGAAGGTTTAACCTAACCGATAATCATGCGCCGAAGTGCGTGTCATCCTGAAGAAGGGCGGTTTGACGACGCGGATGCCTTTACTAGGAGCGCGGGCGACTCGCCGGCTTCTTAGTTTCTTAAAACGAGCCGAAGGCTCGCGCTGAGTTCGAGGCCGCTTTTTGCGAACCACGTTGAAGCGGGGCGAATCCCCAGCCCCAGTAAAAGGCACTCCTACACATCCTCGCAAAAACCGTAGAGCAGATCGTCGCGGCCTTTGCCGGGCCAGTTGATTTGATCCACGCCGCGCGCCTGCATCACGGAAAAAACAAGTTGGTTTAATGCCGCTTCGAAACCGAAAATCGAGATGAGCGGTGGCGCCTCGACTTTGATCACGTAGGCCGGGATGCCTGCGTGGCCGAGCATGCGCACGCTGCGCGCGACCAGCGTTGCTTCCATCGGTGAACTGCCTTCGAAAATAATTACCGGGTGCGGATGCGCGGTGTTTTGCTGAAACGGCCCGTGCGCGAACTGCAGGAAATCAGAGATCGGCGGGCAGGGCAGGAAAAGCCCTTCCATAAATTTGCAGGCTAAGTTCTGCGCAAAGTCCGAAATCGGCGCGGCAGTGACCAAGTTGAATCCGCCGGTAAACATTTCGGGGCTGTGCAACATTGCCTGGCGCAGATCGTCCGGCGGCTGCGCACTCAGCAGCGGCAAGATTTCTTCCGCGCGCGGCGCGGCAAAGCGACAGCCGCCGAGCTGGGCGACGAATTGCAAGCACGCCAAGTAACCTGCCATCGGTCCCACAAATCGAATCAGCGTGGTGTATTCTTCGGCCAAAGGAAACTGGACTAGTTCGCCGCCTTCCGTTTGCAAACTTTCGATCATCAACGCGCGCTCCGGTTTACCGGCCCGACGAGCCGTCTCCACATCCGTCGCGGAAAATAAAACGGTATGGGAAAAGTCACTACGCCGGCGCAACGCGATCTGCGCGTTCGGCGAAAGGCCTTGGCTGAATACGATCAGCGTTTTTCCTGCAAAGGCGGGGCGGTGTGCATCCGTGAATCCAGAAAGCGGCAAATAACTGGCTGAGCGATCGGTGTAGAGGTTCAACAGCATTTGCAGGTAACGCGCATGTGCTTCCGAACTCCCCGTGCCGGTGATCACGAAACGCCGCGCCTCGCGCGTGGCCGCACGCAGCGGCGCTTTCGCTTGCGTGAACATGTCCGCGAGGACGCGAGGAATCGCTGTAAGCCGTTCGCCCAGCAAGTGGTGGCCGAGGGGATCTGTCGTGCTCACAGCACTCCACACGACTGGAGGATTCGCCGGATCCCTCGGAGCTTCTTCATGATCCGATACGGAACGGCTCGGAGTGGTCGGAGAGCTCGTGCTCTTCGAGGAAAATCCAGTTGTCGACTTCGATCCGATTCGCGTCGAGTGCCGCAGCGTACTCTTTCTTTTTCACCAGACTGGTCGGTGAGTTCATGATCATCTGAATTTTCTCGTTCGGAATATGCTGCCGCAAAAGCAACATGCACGCCTCGTAATCGCGGCTGTCGTAGCTCACCCCGATTTTGCGGTAGGCTTCGTTACTCGACGCTGCTTCGCCGTTTTCGGACATCATTAAGTCAGTCGCGTAAGCGCCGAAGCCGGCGCCGCGTCCGTCGAAATAGAGCAGTAGAATCGCGCCGACGCCGTAGCTCACGATATGTTTAACCGACTTCTCGAACTTATCGCGATTGTCTGCGCTGCGCAGCGGAAAACGATTGAAGAGCGACTCACTGTGCAACCGCACGACTGGGAAATCGTGATCTTTCGGCGTGCCGTGCGTAAGCACCACGAATTCCTGACTCGTGACCATATCGTAGTAAACATGCACGCGGAACCAATATGGCGTGGTCAACAGATCCACGATGGGATCGAGCGGATTTTCTTTTTTGAAAGCCGTTAAGTTCTTCGGATTTATTTTCACGAAGAAGCGACCGTCGCGAATCAGTTGATACCCGAGCACAAGAGGCCGCGGCCCCGCCATGTAGCGGTCGATCGATTGATTTTTGAAAAGCGTTTTGAACTGCTCTTCGGAGAGCAAAATGTCCTCGTCGACCGGTTTAACCGGCAGAAAATAACTCGCCGAGTAGATGAAGCGCTGCGCATTCGGCAAAGCGTGCGGCTTGAAGGGCACGACCGGCTCAGGCGGCACCGCCCGGCGCATCGAGACGTCCGCGGAGCGCTTTAAAATATGACCACTAGCCGCTTTCGAAGTGAGATAAGCGAGGTTGAACGGCGAAGGCTCGAACTCGAGTGTCTCTGTCCCAGAAATCTGGATACCTTGGGCGCGTAAAGCTTCCAGTTTGTCGGGATTGTTGGTCAGGACGACGAAGGATGCCTTGATGCCGAGTAGATAACAGATTTGAGAAATGTTGTCGTAGTTGCGCAGGTCTTTTTTCAGTCCCATCGCGGCGTACGCTTGGAACGTCGACAACTGGTCGAGTGACGCTTGCACCAACATGCGATCGCGCGCCTTGCCGACATAGCCAGCGCCACGACCCTCCTGCATCATGTAGAAAAGAATTCCGCGTCCCTTTTCGGCGATCACCTTGAACGCGCCTTCGAGCTGTTGCACGCAGTCGCAGTCGCACCCGCGCAAGGTTTCACTAGTCACGCATGAAGAATGCAGACGCGTGTAGAGTTGACTGGCGTTGAGAATATCACCGTGGGCGAGCGCGATGATATAATGTTTATCAACGATATCCTGGAAAATGTAGGCTGCAAAAACGCCAAAGATCGTGTCGAGCGAACAGTGCGCGATGTAGAGTGTTTGCCCGTACAAGGGACGTTCTTCGGCCGCATCGGGCCGCAAGACGGAACCGGGTAGCGACTGCAGTTTTGAAATTAGCGCCGCGAAATCCGGGACTGGCGAAGTTGACGCGAGAGTGGGATCGAATTTGAGGACGGACATTTAACGCGTCCCGCGTACGCGGGACTAGTGTAGAGTGATCAATGCAGAATGAAGAATGGCGGAAAGGGTGGTCACGGCAAGCTTGGGCACGGACCGTCAGTACTCGCGAAACTCTGCCCGTAAGCCATCCTTCCAAGTGATTGGATGCGGAGGGCGTTGTTGATAATTCCGAGCCTTTCGTTGGCCGAAACATCATTCTGCACTCTGCATTGTTTACTCTCCATTAGGCGCAGCCAGACTGCGCCGAGTAAATTCCTTGAAGTTTCCTCACCGCTTTCTAGCGTCGCCCCCTTGAAATCAGCCAGCGCAGCCGACTTTGCGTTTCTGATTGCCACGGGCGACCCGGACATCTGGCCGCTAGCGGTGTCGTCGATGGTGGGAATCTGCGCCGGATTTTTCGTGGTGTGGTTGCTCACTCGGCACACCCGTCGCAATGCAGAATCCCAGGCCAACCAACTCATCGAGGTCGCTCGCCGCGAGGCGGTCGTGGCTGCGCAGGAAATTCGCCAAAAAGCCGAAGAAGAACTGCAAGGGCGACGCGCGGAGTTGAATCGCGATTTCGACCGCCGCGAAATCGAGACAGATATCAAGCTCCGCGAAATCCGCGCGCACGAAGAATCCCTTGCGTTGCTCGATTATCAACTGGAGCAAAAGCAAGAACGCCTTTCGCGCGAAAACGCCGCCATCAAACAAGCGCGCGATGCGATCCGCGCTCTTTCGAAAAGTTTGCGCAAGCGACTCGAAGGCGTTTCACAAATGGACGCCGACGACATTCGCAAGACACTGCGCGAAGAAGTTCTTCTTGAGTGCCAGGACGAGTTGAGAGCATTGCGCCGAGAGACTTTAGAGAAGTCCGAACAGGAGCTGCAAAACGAAGCGAAACGAATTTTGATCACGACGATGCAGCGGCTGGCCTCGAAGCCGAACAACGACATCACCGCGACGATCGTGCAGCTTCCCAGCGAAGATATGAAAGGCCGCATCATCGGCCGCGAAGGTCGCAATATTAAATCGTTCGAAGCCGCCACCGGCGTGACACTGCTGATCGACGAGACGCCGCAAACCGTTTTGATTTCATCCTTTGATCCCGTGCGCCGTGAAATCGCGCGTATCGCGTTGGAAGGTCTCGTCAAAGATGGCCGCATCCACCCGGCGAGCATCGAAGAATTTGTCGCTCGCGCGACCGAAGATGTTGAAACCAATGTGACGCAGTCCGGCGAAGACGCCGTCGGCCGTCTCGGTATCAACGGTCTGCATCCCGACATCATCAAATTGCTCGGTCGGTTGAAATATAGGTTTTCATATACGCAAAACGTCCTCGATCACTCGGTCGAAGTCGGTTCGCTCTGCTCGATGCTCGCGAGCGAAATTGGCCTCGATCCAAACGTCGCGAAGCGTGCGGGTTTGCTTCATGATATCGGCAAGGCGGTCGACGCTGACTACGAAGGCAGTCACGCGTTGATCGGCGCAGAGTTTATCAAACGCCATGGAGAAACACCTATCGTCGTGAACGCGGTCGCGGCACACCATGAGGAAGTAAAGCCGGAAACGGTTTACGCGGGCTTAGTGATTTTGGCGGACACGACGTCGGCGGTGCGCCCGGGCGCGCGCGCGGAGTCGATGACCAATTATATTCAGCGTCTTGATCGGTTGGAAAAATTGGCGCTTTCGGTGGAAGGCGTTCAACAAGCGTACGCGATTCAAGCTGGCCGTGAAATTCGTGTCGTGGTTTCCCCACTACAAGTGACCGATGAACAAGCCCGCGATCTTGCGAAGACACTCCGGCGCCGCATCGAAGAAGAACTTCAGTATCCCAGTACCATCAAAATCACAGTGATTCGGGAGAGCCGGTATACGGAGACTGCGACGTAAGAGAAGGCTGAAGGCTGTAAGGTGAAGAGCTGAAAGGTTAATGGGAGCTGCTGGGTCCGCGCGACAATTCCTTACGTACAGGGAGGCTCCTACCGAAGTGAGTATGAGGTTGGCCCAAGTATGCCGCTATTATAGGGCTAGCGCGAAGACTGCTTGAAGCAGTCAGTAGTCATTTCAGCCTTTCAGTCCTTCAGCCTTCAGCCTTTTCTTTCGCTATGTCTGATCCGAAGATTTTAGAAACGTTTGCGAATCCTGCGCCGCAGCGCGACTACGTGATTGAGCACACACATCATGAGTTCACATCGGTTTGCCCGATGACGGGGCATCCGGATTTTGCGGAAATCACTGTTGAATACGTGCCTGACAAGACATGCGTGGAGTTGAAGTCGCTCAAGCTCTACTTCCACGCTTACCGCAATGAAGGCATTTTCTTCGAGGCGGCGACCAACAAGATTTGCGATGATCTCGGCGAAAAACTTCAGCCGAGAGAGCTGCGGATTATTGCCGATTGGAAAGCGCGAGGCGGTTTCAGTTCAGTAATCACCGCGGAGTGGGAGCCGAAAAAGAAAGCAGCGGGCCACAGCCGGAATTAATTCGCGAGCGCGTTTAGGCGCGATGTGGATTGAGCATCGCGATTACGCTGGCGTGCAGCTCGGGCGCAGCGGCAACGATCGCGGTGGCTTTCACCGGATCGCCGCCGTGCCAGTCGGTGATCACACCGCCGGCGCCGCGGACGATGGGGATTAGCGCGGCGATGTCCCATGGATTCATAATCGGGTCGATCATGATGTCGGCCCATCCGCTCGCGAGCAGGAGGTAGCCGTAGCAATCGCCCCACGTGCGGTAAAGTTTCACAGTGCGCGCGAGCTGCTCGCAGGCGGCGCCGTTTTGGTATTTCGCGAGAAAAAGAGGATCGCTCGTCAGCAGGGTTGCATCGATCAGCGTGCGTTCTCCGCGCACGCGCACGGGCGCACCGTTTAACGTCGTCAATGCGCCATCGCCGATCATCAGTTGACGCAAAATTGGTTGGTGGATCGCGCCGAGCACAGGCTGTCCGCGGTGCAATAGGGCGATCAACGTGCCGAAGAGTGGCACAGCGGACATGAAAGATTTTGTCCCGTCGATCGGATCGAGCGACCAAACCCATTCGGCGTCCGCGTTCACGTTGCCAAATTCTTCGCCGACAATGCCATGATCGGGAAAACGCTTTTGGATCATCTCGCGCAGCAGAGTTTCTGCCTCGCGGTCAGCGATGGTGACCGGACTCGCGTCGGCTTTGCTTTCGACGGACACGCTGTGATTTCCGAAGTAGCGGCGGATGAGATCACCGCTACGCTCAGCGAGCTCGATCAAAAACGGGCGATACATTTCGAGATCCATGCCGAGCAACTTGGCAAAGACTAAGCGAAGTGCGAAAAGAAAAAAGGAGAGCGATCAGAACGACCACGCCGCCATCGCAACGACCCCCACCGCTGGGGAGCGCGGACATTTTATCCGCATTTCTTAAATAGGGCGAAGGCCGCTTCGGTTAGAAAGAGGGAGCGAGCTTCGCTCGCGTTTGAAGATGGACGGACCGGAGGTCCGCGCTCCCGGCGAGGATGAATCTAAAACAATTCCCTCTGCTGGAGATCCGCGCGCTTCTCGGCGTTGACTGTGCTTATCTGCAGAAACCAAGGGATCGTTGCTTCACGAAATTCGGGGCGGTTCGCCAGATCGAGAAAAAGCACGGCGGCGGCTAAGGTGTCGAAAAGCGCGGCATGATAATGGCGGCGAGTCGCTGGACAATGAGCTTCCGCCAGCGCGTGCAGGCGCGGCGCGAGTTGAAAGCGATCGATCAGCTCGCTCAGTTGGCCCGACGCCAGCGTGGGGAAAATCTGCAAATAAAGCCGCCCCGTATCGATCCATGGTCCCCAATCGCCCGACGTGCTGCCAGGCCGCGAAAAATCCGGCGAGGTGCGCGGGTAGGGCCAAACCGATTTGATCAGCGCGTTCTCCGCCTGTGCAAAATGTGCTCCCAGGGGGCCGGTCTCCCGCAGGCGCGCGAAGGTTTCGAACTCTCCCGTGAAAGGGACCGCGCCGGCGACGTCGCGCTCGGCGAGTCCGTGCAACGCTGTATCCGCACTGCGGATGCGTCCGGCCGCACCGCACAAGCGCGTTTCCGTTCGCACGATTTCTCCAGCGTTCAACGTGACGACGCCGTATTCAAGAATTCCCGACGTAAGATTGCCCTCGAAGTCGATGAAGTGAATCGGAACCGATGACCAATGCATGCAGGCCTGTCTGTCAGCTCCAACGCTGCGGCGGTGATTTTGGACAGGTGCGATGGCTCTCTTTGAAGATGCCAATTTTCTGGAGGAAAATACCGGCGAGAAACATCGGGTTGAAAATCAAATAGCGGCGCCAGAGCCGAAACGGTTCACGGCTAAAACGAAATAACCACTCCAATCCGCGCCGCTGCATCCATGCGGGCGCCATTTGCAGTCGGCCAGCGAGAAAAGGAAAGGCCGCACCCACCGCGACCAGCGGGACGCTGACGTATTCACGCATCTCATACACCCACATTTCTTGGCGCGGGCAGCCAAGGCCGCAGAAAACCAAGTCCGGATTGGCATCGCGAATTGCGGCGACGTCGGAGTGCCACTCGGCGCTGTTTGCCCGGCGGAAACGCGAAGCGCGCGTCCCTGCGATGATCAATGACGGATACAGTTGGAAAAGTTTTTCCCGCAATTGCGCGAGGGTCGCTTCATCGCTGCCATAAAAAAATACACGCAGTCCATCCTGCTCGGCGCGTGCACACAACGCCTTCGTCAAGAATGGTCCGTACACGCGATCGGCCAATTTGCTGCGGTAAATCCAGTTGAGCGCCCAGCGGACGGGCTGGCCGTCGGGTACGATGTACTCGAGCGAGTTGAGCCGTCCGCGGTGGACTGCACTGGTCACGCCCGTCATGATGCCGTGTACGGCTAATGCCGAAGCGGCGAACGTGCGTTTTCCTTTTGCTGCAGCCACGATCGTTTCAGTGGCCGTTGCATAATCCGTCGCATGGATCTGAACGCCAAGAATCGAATGTCGGGACGTGGACGAATTAGTCACAGAGAAGAAAAACGCGGCGAGGGTAAATCGTTCTACGCCCAAGATTCAACACCTGCGCGCAGTCGGGGCGTTCTTACGGAAAAGGTCCGGTTTATGGAGGTCGACCAGCGACGCGTTGCCTGGGTAGCTGAGCGCGCCAACTCTAGGAGAATGGCGGTCTACAGTCTCAACGAGCCGAGGAAAAGAACGCTCGCGGTAGTGGAAAAACTATTACAGTGGTCTGAAATCCATGATTCGCGCTTTGGTTTTTGATTTCGACGGACTGATTCTCGATACGGAAACGCCAGCGATCGACGTGTGGGAAATGATGCACGCTGAAGCCGGCCTCACCTTCACGCGCGATGCGGCGCGCGACATAGTTGGGCACGTCGATTTGCCCTTCGATCCGTGGACCGCCTTCGATGCGGCAGTTGATCGCGCCGAACTCGAGCGCGCATACCGCCGCCGCGTGCGCGAACGCTTGGAGCAGCAGGTCGTGCTCGGCGGGGTGCTTGATTATTTAAACGAAGCGCGCACTCGAGGATTGCGCACCGCGATCGCCTCGAACTCGCCGCACTCGTGGATCGACCGTCATATTGCGCGACTAGGGCTGACTGCGTTTTTCGACACGATCAAGTGTCGCGATGACGTCACGCGCGGCAAACCGGACCCCGACGTCTATCTTGCAGTGCTCAACACCTTCGGTATTGCTGGTCACGAAGCGATCGCCTTTGAAGATTCGGCGCCCGGCAGCACGGCCGCCAAGCGCGCGGGCATGTGGTGCGTGGCGGTGCCGAACGCTTCCACCCGCCACCACGATTTCGGACACGTTGACCTGACGGTGGAGTCGCTGGCCCGTCAGCCGCTCAAGCAGCTGCTGACACACTTTGGCGGCTGAGCGATCGCAAGTTTTCAAAACTACGAACGCGATCGATCCGAAATCCCGTTTGCCTTTACCGACGTCCGGCAAAGAACCCGGCCGCAAGATTTCCATCAACTATTTCCCGACCAGTTCGGCTTCTTTTTCGAGACGACCCACGAGTTCATCCATTTCTTCGATCACGGCTTTGATCGCTTCAGGGCGCGTGAGGTCGACGCCGGCCTTTTTCAACAGATCCATCGGATAACCGTTCCCACCGCTGCGGAGTAACTCGAGGTAGTGGGTTTTGGCGCTCGCCCTCGATGCATCATCGCCCGCCGTCATCGTGCGGAAAAGTTGCGCCGAAGAAGCGAAGCAGGTTGCGTATTGATAAACATAATACGGCGAATTAAAAAAATGAGGGATGCGCGCCCAAGTGATTTTGTACGGCTCGTCGAACTCGACGGCGTCGCCGTAATAATCTTTCAACAACTGCTGATAGATATGGTTGAGGGTATCGGCCGTGACGGGCTGGCCTTTCTCGACCAAGCGGTGCGCCTGCAGTTCAAAATCAGCAAAAAGAACCTGGGTGTAGAACGTGCCCAGGATCGCGTCCACGGCGTGTTGAATCAGCACGAACCGTTCTTTGGGGTCGGTCGTTTCGGCCAAGAGTTTTTCGAGGAGGAACCGCTCGTTGGTCGTCGAGGCGACTTCAGCCACGAAGATGGTGTACTCGGCGGTCGCGAAAGGCTGGCTTTCATACGCAAGAACGGTGTGCATGGCGTGACCGGCCTCATGCGCGAGGGTGAAAACCGCGTCGAGCGTGTCGTTGTAGTTGAGAAGCAAATACGGGCCGACGCCATAGACGCCAGCGTTGTAAGCGCCGGGGCGCTTGCCCTCGTTTTCATACACGTCGATGCGGCCGCCCGAAACAAAGCGCCGATATTTTTCCACGTAGTTGGAACCAAGCGGTTCTACAGAGGAGATTACTAGCTCCTTGGCCTGCTCGTAAGGGTAACTGCGCTCGACGTTATAAATCGGGATCGAGTTATCATAGAGGTGATATGAGCTCAGCCCCAGGAGTTTTTTTCGAAGACGGAGATAACGCTGCGCGGGACCAGTGCCGGCGCGAGTGGTGCTGACGAGCGTTTCGAGAACGGCGAGCGGGATGGCATTGTTTTCGAGCGCTGCGTCGGCGGTGGACGGATAATTGCGAGCTTGCGCGAGAAACCAATCGTTCTGCAGCGTTCCATTATAGAGCGCGGCGTAAGTGTTGAGCGTATTTTGATAGGTCTGATAATACGCGGCAAAGGCGGCAGCGCGGTCGGACTGCACACGATTGGTCTGGAGAATCTGCTGATAGTTTGCCGGCGTCAGCGTGACGTCTTTGCCATCGGAAAGCTTGAGGTGCGGAAATTTAATGTCGCTCGTGCTGAGCTCCTGAAATGCGTTCCGCGGAGTACTGCGCGATTGCACGGAGAAGGAGAGGAGTCGTTCGCCTTGCTCGTCGAGGACGTGCTTTTGTTGACGATAGTCGTCGAGGATGGAGAAACGGTACGGCGTGAGTGCGGGCGTTTCATCGAGCCATTTTTCAACGGTGCCCTGCGGAATTTTCAGTAACTCGGGCGTGAACCACGCGGTCGCGGTGCCAAAACGCGCAAACATCGTTTGGACGCGTTGGAGTTTTGCGTTCACGTCGTTGTTGCGCAGATCGACGTCGCGTTGCAGCTGCGGATAACGAAATACGCGGTATTGCAGTTGGCCGATCTCGTCGGAAAGTTTATATGCGTGCAGCAGTGCAGCGGGACCTTGCGCAAGCGTGCCTTTAAGGGCGGCGTACGCATCCATTTTGCTTTGCAGCTCGGTGAGGGCCGTTTCCCACGCGTCCCAACTTGAGAAGATGGGCGTGAAGTCCCACTTGTATTGAGTCGGAATATCCGCGCGATTGCGGGTGTCAGGTTTAGCGGAGGCAAGTGCGGGCATGAGCGAGATACAGAACAGCGAGGTAAGAGCGCGGGCCAAGAAAGGCATGCCGTCAGGCTAGCGCAAACTTGGGTTTCGTCGAGCCGCCGTCCCTTGGGTGGGAAAATTTCGGATTCGTTTTCACGGAGGCCTCGTGGACACAAACGCAAAGGCGCGCTGACTATGCGGGGAGGCCTACGATCACTAACACGAGAGGTTTTGTTATGAACTTTGAAAATCAATCTTCCGAGGACGCTGAGAAAACTTCTTCGCCGAATCGCTTGAATCGGCGTTCGTTTTTGCACCTCGCGGGTACAGGCCTCGCGGCGGCCGCGGTAGTTCGGGCAGCGGGAGCGGGGGACGCAGCTGAGGCTGCCGCGGCAAATAAAGTTTCTCTGCCGCCATTGGATCTCGAAGGTCCTGAGCAAGCTCAACCCCTGCCGAAGCCGCCGCTGCCGCTAAATGAACGGGTCGGTTTTGCGATTGTGGGTCTCGGGCATTTGTCGCTTGGACAAATTTTGCCCGCGTTCGGCGAATCAAAGTACGCCAAGCCTGTCGCGCTCGTGAGTGGTGATCGCGAAAAAGCGCGTCGCATCGCGAAGCAGTATAACATTCGCGAAGAGGCTATCTACGATTACGCGACGTATGATGCACTGAAAAATAATCCCGAGGTGCAGGTGATCTACATCGTGCTGCCGAACTCGATGCACGCCGATTTCACGGTGCGAGGAGCGCGCGCGGGAAAACATATTCTTTGCGAGAAGCCGATGGCGACGAGCGTGGCTGATTGCGAACGCATGATCGCGGCTTGCGAGACCGCGAAAGTGAAATTGATGATTGCTTACCGCAGTCAGTATGAACCGTTCGATCGCGCGATCGTGAAAGCGGTGCGCGAGAAAAAACTCGGCGAGTTGCGCGAATTTGTTTCCGCGAATTCACAGAACCAAGGCGATCCGAAACAGTGGCGCTTGAATCAAAAACTCGCCGGAGGCGGACCGGTCCCCGATGTCGGCATCTACTGTATCAACGCCGCGCGGTTTATTTCGGGCGAGGAACCAAGCGAAGTTTTTGGTCAAGTCGTGCGCAAACCGGAGGACCCGCGATTTGTCGAGGTGGAAGCGTCCGCGCAATTTATTCTAAAATTTCCCAGCGGCTTAACCGCGGCGTGCTCGTGCAGCTACGATAGCCATCGTTCACAATTTTTTCGATTGCAGGGTTCGGAAGGCTGGGCGGAATTGAATCCAGCTTTTGCATACACCGGATTGAAAGCGCGCTTCCGACACAAGGTGAGCCTGCACGACACCACGCTCGAGCCGGCGATCGAGGCGAAAAACCAATTTGCCCTCGAGATGGATCATTTTGCCGAATGTGTGACGGCGGATCGAAAGCCGCACACTCCGGGCGAAGAAGGATTGCAGGACCAACGCATCGTCGAGGCGATTTACGAATCGGCTCGAACGGGGAAGAAGGTTTCTCTCGCACCGGTTGCGAGCCCGCGTGGGCCAGAGCTAATGGAACCAAAGGCGGACTGAGCAAGTTTCGCCGAGCTTCTAGGTATTCGCCGCAGAAAAAAAGCGGGCAAATCCACCTCACATCGACCGCCCTACGGGCGGTTTTTTTATTGTGCGAAAAACTAAGTCGCGGACGGAGCGCACCTTAAAAAATGCGGCTGCTTCGATGAAATTACTCATGAATTGCTAGTTGTATCTAATAAATGGATACAAACTAATGCGTATCGTCTGCATTTGCTCGTGATTTCGCGTAGTTGAAAAAGCACTACTGCAAAAATTTTACGCAAATTTTCTGAGAAAATTGGAGATTTTCGGGATCAAAAGGGCCCTTGTGCCGATCATGCGGGACAATCCTTAAGGAAAATCTACTATGCCTAAAAATTTGCTCTCTTTAGTGGCGCCTCTGGCCATCGTGCTCAGTACCGCAGACGTCTCTTTCGCTGCGACTACACTGACCCCCACGGTGACGTGCAGCGTGCTCAGCCCGCGCACGGTGACCAGTTCGTCGATCACTATCGATGCCGGTACGACCCTCAAAATTACCGGGACTGCTACCGACAGCGGCGGAAAACTTTCTGCGCACTGGATCGAAATTGAAAATCTGTCTAGCGTCTGGAGCTCTTCGGGGTGGCTGGCCTCCGCTCCTTTTTCTGGAGCCTTAACCGGCACGACTTCGAAATCGGTCAAGACCGGTTCGTACACCTTCAATACGGTAGGACGTTGGTATGTTCGCTCAAAGGCGATTGATGCCGGTTCTTCAACTTGGAGCTATTCGCCACAAATTCTGGTGGTGGTAACCGCCCCGGCTTCGACCACAAAGACGGTTACATCAACGCCGACGCCAACGCCGAAGCCGGCTACACCGACTCCCACTCCGACGCCGAAGCCCGTCGCACCGACGCCGACACCAACGCCGAAACCGGTCACGCCAACACCGACACCGAAGCCGGTTACGCCCACGCCAACGCCTGCTCCGACCAGCAAGCCGACACCGTTCCCGACCGTTCCTCCCGTTACTAGCAGCGGCTCCTCGCTCACTAATGCGATCTTCAACACGGACGGTTCGGTCAACGCGCTCTCTTACGTCAACTACCTCGCCGATTGGACTGCTTCGCAGCTCAGCTTGCATCTCGGACCGACGTTCGAGCAACTGAATCCTGGCGCATCTGATACACGGCCGACGAACTATAAGCCGACCTCGCGCGTCTGCAGCACATCGTACGCGAACAAAGTTAATCCGTTCGAGCTCGGGCCCGCGGCAGGTTGCTCCAGCGATAACGATTATTGGAGTGAAGCCGGTCAGGTCTTTTATGTACCAGATGCAATTTCCGATCCAGGCGTCGATCGCATTCAGGTGTTCGCGTATTATGATAATGTATATGGCCTAAGCCCGCGTCTCGACTACGCGAGTGGCACTCCGCACCCCGATCCGCAAACCCGCACCTCGACGTTCGTCACGTTGAACGGCGGTCCTTTAGTGGATCCGGTCGCCTCGACTCGTAACTACGGCATGATCGCGAACGAAGCGCTCACGATTTATCGCGATGGTTTGCTCGCGGTGAACGGAACTCAGACGAGCCGGGTTGGTGGCAATGGGTATCCTGGCATCAAATTCCCGGCGAACAAAGTTCCGACCGGCATCGCGCTCACCACTAATAATGAGTTCGCGTTGATCACGATCTGGGACACGACCGCACTAAAAGGTCAGCTCGCCGTGGTCGCTCTCGAAGGAAAATTCATTCCTTTCCAGACTTGGCCATACATGGGTCTGCCAAATCAGGGCAGCTGGTCTGACTTCAAGTTGCTTGGCTATGTCGATCTGCCGATGGCCGCACCGAGCTCAGTCGCTGCTGCCAGCAACGGCTGGTGGACCGGTCCTTCGCAGACTGCGGGTAAAGTTTTCAGCCAGATCGATCTGTCTGACGACAGCACGCGGAACGCAATCTACAGCGCCCACCAGTATGAATGGGGCCACGTTGTCTCAAATAAAGGCTACGCCATCGTCGCCTCGAAGATGGACAACAAGGTGGCGATTCTCGATCTGAGCGCGCTCTTCAATTACTTCCGCGACAGTTATCTCTCCTCCGAAGCCAGCTTCCACGCGACTGTCGCCAACCGCGGAAGCGGCGCAGGTCAGTTCCCGCTCACCTTTGCGGAAAACCCGGCGATCACTCCGACAATTGTCTTCACAGAAACGTTAACCAAGCCGACCGCGGTGCTCGCTGGTTTGAATCTCGATCGCTGGACCACGGATCGTTTCAAAGCCTACGCTGCAACGGAAGATGGTACGATCCATATTCTGGATACGTCCTCGTTGATGTACCGTTGGAGCTGGGACCAGAATCATCCCCTGGGTGAAATTGGTTCCTTCCAGGTGGGCCGCAATCCGACCGCGATGTGCTTCGCTCGTGTCACCGAAGGCAATCTGCCTCTGCTCGGCACTACGAAATCGGCGGACCCGCTCAATAACGAATTCTACGTGGCTTGCCGCGGGGATCGTGAAGTGCAGGCAGTCGTTACGTATGCTGGCCAGGGCGCTGTTTATCGCACGATCCAGGATTCACGCATGGGCGATCCGGTCGCGGTCAGTGTGGCCAGCCGTGGTTATATTGTGAGCGTCGCCGATTACTCGGGAGAAAAAGTTCTCAGCTTCCGCATCGGGTCGATCACGGACCGTCACGGCCGCTACTATGGTGCGGGCGCCGATGGCAAAGCGGGTTGGGAGTTCAGCGGTGAAATCGATTTCGCTGGGCATCCGTTCACGCTCAACACGGCGAACGTCAACTAAGCTCGCTTCAGTTTCTATCCACAAACCGCGCCTCTTCGGAGGCGCGGTTTTTTTGTTCAACTATGCAGACAGGACAGGGGCCGGAATTTCCGCGCGGAACGAGATGCCGGTCCCTCGGTCTGGCGACTCAATATGAAAACGTCGTCGCCACCTTTCGCTGGAACGGAAGTTGCCTGGACGCGGTTGATTTCAGAGCAGCAGTGGGCGGTCTTCAATGCTGGCAGCGGTGCGCTCGAAGCGGCCGGCGTGCGGCTTTTGGTCGGCGGCGCGATGGCGCTGGCGCATTATACGCAGCGGTTTCGGAACACCAAGGATATCGATGTGATCATCCATCCGCGCGATCGCGAGCATGCGATCAGCGCACTGCTCGGGGCGGGTTTCGAAGATTATTTTGGACGCGAAGCTTACGATCGTAGTTGGATTTTCCGTACATATAAAGATGGCATCATCTTCGACGTAATCTGGGATTTGCCGAATCACCGCGTGGCGATCGACGAGGCGTGGTTCGAGCGCGCGCAGCTCACGCGTTTGCGCGATCGCGATTTCCTCACAGTGCCGCTGGAAGAATTGATTCGCGTGAAACTGTATGTTTTTCAGCGCGCACGTTGCGATTGGATCGACATTTTAAACCTGTTGGCCACGTCGTGCACCGAGATCGACTGGTCGTGGTTGGTGGCGCGCATGGGCCGCGATCTGCCGTTGCTCCACGGGCTGCTCGCCGTTTTTAACTGGATGTGTCCCGAACGAGGAATGGCCATCCCTCCCTGGTTGCGGCAGCAATTCGCCTTGCCCGCGGCAGCGAGTGAAAAAGAAAATCTTTCCGCGATGGAGGAGCGGCGGGTGCGCGTTCTCGATAGCCGCGCCTGGTTTGCGCCATTCCAACCCTTGGATCAGTTGATGCAACTTTAGTCGCATGAAAATCGGAGCCATGAATCATCCCGCCGAGCCGATTGAAAAAGAGATCACTTGGATGGCAGACCTGGAACTCGATTTCATCGATCTCACGCTCGAACCTCCGGCGGCAGCGACGTGGCGCATTGATGTCGACCACGTTAAAAAACTCCTGCGCGATCGCGGACTCGGTGTGGTTGGCCACACTGCTTACTATCTACCGATCGCGTCGTCGTTCGAAAGCCTGCGCCGCGCCGCGGTCGACGAGTTGAAACGCGCCGCGGATAAGTTCGTCGAGGTTGGTGCGAAGTGGATGAATCTGCATCCGGATGGGCATGCACCATTCACTGACGAATCGGCAATCGTACAGCGCAATATCGACTCCCTCGGCGAAATCACAGCTTATGGAAAGAGCATCGGCCTCGGTGTGATGCTCGAAAATGTGCCGGGGCGTTTCAATTCCGTGAAACAACTCGATCCGATTTTTCGCGCCGTTCCCGACGCGGGGTTACACCTCGATATCGGTCACGCGAACTTGGATGTGCCGCACAACACCTGCGGCGAATTGGTTGAACATTTTGCGAAGCGGATCGCCCATGTGCATCTGCACGACAACCGCGGCGGCTACGCCGATCTGCATTTAGCGCTTGGAATGGGGAATCTTAACGTGCCGCTCCATCTGCGCGAACTGCGTTCCGCGGGCTACGACGCCACGATCACGCTGGAAGTATTTTCACGCGACCCGCATTTCCTCGGTTACAGCCGCGATCGCCTCCGCGCCTGGTGGAACGTTGCCGCGTAGTGCTTTGGCAACTACCGGTCGCGCACCTCTTCGCGGCTCTTGGCGTCGGCGAGGATGATGTTGATCAGTAGCCAGAATCCGCCACCGGCGGCTGCGATGAAGCAGAGAATGGCGAGGCCGGGATAACCGAAGATTTCGAAGCGCGTCGGCACCCGCATCATCAGCGATGCGCCGATGATCAAGGCGGCCAGCACAACGCCGGAGGTGATGCGATTGGCGATTTTCTGCATGCCATCGAGCATCGTCTTTGCGTCCGTGAGTTTCACGTTCACTTCGATTTCGCCGTCGGTGACCGCATCGAAAACGCGGTTAAGACGACTCGGCAGATGTGTGACGAAATCTTTCATCTCCAGTGCGGTGCTGAAGATATTTCCCTGCGTGACGTTCTTCCGCATACGCTGCTTCATCAGGTCGCCGACGTTGCGGCGCACCGAGGCGTTAGGATCAAAATTCGGATCGAGAATCCGTCCGATCTCGTCGAGCTGCATCAGCGTTTTGCCCAACAGCGTCAGTTCGCTCGGAACCATCACTCCATTGTCGCGAGCATGTCGCGAAATTTGCAGCAGCGTCTGCCCAATTTCAATTTGGCTCAGACCTTGATCGAGATGCGTCGCGACGAGCTGGCCGACACGATGACGAAATTCGACGGGATCGAAACCCTCCGCTTTTTCACTAATGCGAATGACGGTGTCTGCGGCCTCTTCACTGCGGCCATCGGTCAGACAGAGGAGAAGTTTCAACAAGCTCTCCTGCATACCCGCTGAGGTGTGCCCAACCATGCCGAGGTCGAGCAGCGCGATGCGTCCATCGTCGGTGATGAAAATATTTCCCGGATGCGGATCGGCGTGAAAAACGCCGTCGACCAATACCTGCTTCAGGTAGCCTTTGAACATTTCTTCCGCGAGGGGGCCACCTTTCAAATCGAGTTGGCCCAGCGGTCCGAGCGAAGTAATTTTTTTGCCCCGAATCCGCTCCATCGTGAGCACGCGGCTGGTGGTGTAGTCGAGAATCGGCTCGGGCACTTTCAAGAGCGGAAACTCCGCCAGATTTTTTCCAACCGTGACGAGATTCTGCGCTTCGCGTTCGTAGTTTAGTTCTTGCTGAATCGCGTTTTTAAATTCCTCAAGGACTTGGGTGAATTGATAGCGGCGGCCGACCTCGGTGTGACTGTCGAGCATCTTCGCGATGTCGCTGAGCACTTCGAAATCTTCGGCGATTTGTTGACGGATATCGGGGCGCTGAACTTTCACGACGACTTCGCGGCCGTCGCGGAGCGCGGCGGTGTGAACTTGCCCAAGCGAGGCGGCGGCAAGCGGTTCTGGATCGAAGCGCGCGAAACCTTTTGAGATGCGTACGTGGAGTTCGGCCACGACGATTTTTTCCACTTCTTCGTAAGGAAACGGCTTCACGCTGTCCTGTAGACGCGCGAGCGCCTTCGTGTACGGCGCGGGCAGAAGATCGGGGCGCCCGGAGAGCACTTGGCCGAGTTTCACATACGTTGGTCCCATCGCTTCCAACTCGTCGACGAGCTGCTCGGGAGTGGCATCGCCAGGAGCGGCTTTATAGTCGTCGAGTTGGAAACCGTTGTCGTTGCTCATCCTCTGGACGAGGTCGGAACGACCATATTTCCAGAGGAGCGTGGCGATTTGATGATAGCGCTTAAGATGGCTGGAAGAGAGCTTCATAACGAGGAACGCTGACGAAGGAGGAAGCGGCCGTAGTCGACTTCACGGACACGCCGGTGGGTGAAGAGATTCGGGAAACGGCCCCGTTTCGATCGTGGGGAAACCGCCGATGCGTTGGGGGGAACCGGTGCAGCAATCGTCGTTCTCCGTTAATCCATGTTCAACGCAGCCAAAGATCTTCTCACCAGCAAAGCGGCGCGCACGTACGCGAATAATTTAATTTCGCGTTACGGCCGAGTTGACGAACTGACCATCGATTCGAAAAACCGAAAGTTGCGCGCGGTCGCAGTGCTGGAGGGAGAATCGACCCCCGTCACGCTCGAGGTGGACTCGTATCAAATTCACAGTGAGGGTGCGAAACGCTTCGTGGAAATTACCTCGTGTCGTTGTTCCCGGCGCTGGCTGGAAACTTTGCTTGGAGATAAAGTGGTGGGACGTCGCTTCGAATTACCTCCGTGGGCGGCGTCTGCGTTGTAAGTGTGGAAAACGAGAACGCGCGGCTCGAACGATTGAACGTCTCCAAGGGGCGCGCGCGAGCGGACGCCTTGCGTTTTCCGGAGGCCAATCTTTGCGTCATGTAGCCTTATGACGTTTTCCCCCTCCATCAACCGCCGTCATTTTCTCGGGATGTCTGCCGCGGCGGCGGCCGCTTTGCTCGTGAAGAATCCGATGCGCGGACAATCTTCCTCTGGCACGACTATTTCGCCGGCTCCGTCCGCGGGTGATCAAGCCATCGCGCAACCACGCATCCCGCGGCGCCGCGGATTTAATTTAACCGAGCTGACCGGAGGCCATCGTGGTCAGTCGTATAAAGAGTCGGACTTTCAATGGATGGCGGAGTGGGGCTTCGATTTTGCGCGATTGCCGTGCTCTTATTGGCTCTGGTCGGACAAAAACGATTGGAAGAAAATCGATGACGAACAGCTCAAGCCGATCGATCAAGCGATTGCTTGGGGCAAGCAGTACAACATCCATATTAATCTCAATTTTCATCGCATCCCGGGTTACTGCGTGAACGGCCGCGAACTCGAACCGCATCAGCTTTTCGGCGGCAGCGAGGATGATATGAAAATCGCGCTCGATGCGGCCGTGTACCACTGGCGCCATTTCGCGAGTCGCTATAAAGAAATTTCCGCCGATCGACTGAGTTTCGATTTGTTCAATGAACCGCCATTCATGCCCGACCAGTCGCGTTACGTGGAAATCGCGAAAGCGCTTATCGCCGGCATTCGCGAAGAAAGCCCGCAGCGTCTGATCGTCGTTGACGGGGCCGACATCGGACAAACGCCGGTGCTCGGATTAATTGATCAAGGAATCGTCCAAAGCACGCGCGGCTATCTTCCGAAAATGGTCAGTCACTATACGGCGAAGTGGGTACCGAACGGTGAATTTGAGTCGTTCGAAAAACCCACCTGGCCGATGACCGATATGCACGGTGTCGTCTGGGATCGTGAAAAGCTACGGTCCGAGTTAATCGATAAATGGAAACCGCTGACCAGCATCGGCGCGCCGGTGCACGTTGGCGAATGGGGTTGTTTCACGGCAACGCCGCATGACGTCATGCTTAAGTGGATGAACGACCTACTTGCGCTCTGGAAAGAAGCCAACTGGGGCTGGTCGATGTGGAATCTCCGCGGCGGTTTCGGCATCGTGGACAGCGGTCGCCCTGACGTGAAGTACGAAGACTTTCGCGGTCACCAGCTCGATCGTGAGCTGCTCGAGCTGTTGCGCGCCAATTAAGCGCGTATCATTCCTGCAGATACGTGCGGCCGCGGTAACGTGCGGCCAGCGCGGCGAAGGCGGTTGCGGCCAGCGCCATCAACCCTGCGAACGTCCAGAAAAATGTCGCCTGCGACAGTGCTTGCAACGGCGCGAGAAAGGCGACGAGAGCGTCACCTGCCGTTACACACAAAAGCCAGAAACCCATGATGGTAGACTTCATCGCGCGCGGCGCTTGCGTGTAGGCGAATTCGAGACCGGTCACCGACACGAGCACCTCTGCGGTCGTGATGATGAAGTAGGGAATCAGCTGCCAGAGCACGTTAACCTGGCCGCGTCCGACCACGTCGATGCGCATTTGAATCAAAGCGACTGCGACGAATGAAAAACCAGCGACGAACATGCCGATGGTCATCCGTTTCAGCGGTGGCAAAGGACGGCCTCGTCGCTCGAGCGGAATGTAGACGCCAAAATTGAGCAGCGGAATAATCAACATCACGAACAACGGGTTCACCGCGGAGATTTGCGCAGGCAAAAGAACGATGTCGCTCTCGCCGCCGTGGGAAAATTGAAAGGCTGCGGCCACGAGTCCCCAGGCGACGAGCACGCCGAGCGCGGCCAATACCGTTTTCTTGGAAACAGCTTTATTCGCGATCCAAAGAAACAGCGCGACTCCGCCAAAAAGCACTGAAGCGAGTGCGGCTGGGACGAGCCAATCGTACCAAATATGCGTCGGCACGTGCAGCGTGAGCGCCATATCGCGAGCCTGTTGGACCCAGGTAGAAGAGTATTGGTCGAAGAGCGCCCAGAACATGCTGACCATCGAAAACACCACGATGATCCTCAGCACTGCCGGAGGTCCATCGGCCGCGGTCTCCCCAAAGGCGCGCCGGGCGGGACTCCAGAAATCTTCATCGGACGCGCGCTCGCGCCGATGTTGAAAAGAGTAGAGCAGCACCGCGACGAAGCCGGTGTCTTGTTTTATTTGTTGGCGTCTGTGAGCGACCCATGCGCCCGCCACAAAACAGATCAATGCACCGAGACCGAAGGCGCCGTACTGTGCGAGCACATCGAGAAATACGTGACCGAAGGTGCCCGCGCCCGACTTGATCAACGTGTTAATCAAAGGCTCGGATACTTGGAGAGTCACATAGAGGCCGACCAATAAGGGCATCGTCATGAGTGAGGATGCGAGAAAATCGAGCAGTCCGAGTTTACCACCTGGCTGCGGTGGCACCCGTACGAAACGATTTCGTCCACACCAGAAAACGATGGCGGCCAGCGCCATTAAAATTCCCGGGACACCGAAAGCGACTTCGGGACTGACGTGCGCGTAAAGCCACGGCGTGAGCAGACTCGCGAAGAACGACCCGAAGTTTACCGTGAAATAGAAAATCTGAAAAATGCGCGCGACGAGGTGGGCGTTGCGTGGACCAAATTGATCACCCACGTTTGCGGAGACACACGGCTTGATGCCACCTGAGCCCAGCGCGATGAGAAAAAGGCCTGCGAACATCGCGGCCTTGGCTGGCTCAATTTGACCAAGCGCACCAAAGCGACCCGCGATGGCGAGAGTTCCGTGACCAAAAACGTACAGCAGCGAAACCCAAAAAATAACGCGGTACTTTCCAAGCACGCGGTCGGCAAGAATCGCGCCGATCAGTGGAAACAGGTAAGCGCCGGCGTAAAAAAGATGCGCGACCTGGGTGGCGTGAACTTTCGCAGTCTCGGGGATCTGAGTCTCGACACCAAAATTTGAAAAGAGCCCAACGAGATAGACGTACAGGATCTGCCGCATCCCGTAGAAGCTGAAGCGTTCTGCTGCTTCGTTACCGACGATGAACGGAATTCCCGGTGGAAATCGGTCGTCGCGCGCCAGAGGTTGCACCGTTGATGCCTCGGCGAGGGGGGAGTCGCTCATGAGCGTGCAGTCTAGGAGGCGAGTGCGTCGTCGCCAGCTCACAGACACAAAAAAAGCCCCCGCGACGGCGAGGGCTTGAAATTCGAGGGGTCGAATTAGCGACCCAACATTTTTGCGACGATGAAGATAATCACCGCGCCGACGAATCCGCCGCCGAACAACAAGTAGAGAAGAGAATAACCGATTGCAGCGGCTGGAAGAAGAGCGAGCATCAGTGGAAGCATGGTGATGATAAGTTGAATTGAGAGGTACTGTTCTGGCCCCGTTGGAAACACGTTCGCCATCTCCGTTCCGTTAAAACCCTCGGCCGGCCGCATGCGAGATTTGCCGACCTGCCCTCGGAGAATATCCTAGGCCCGCACCTTTCTGGTGATGTTAAAATTGGGAAAGCGGTTCCGGCTTCGAGAGGGTGCGACGCGCTCACTTCGAACAAGCGTATCGGGAAAAGCACTACAAGCAGCCGAATATTATGGATTCTTTGAGAGGCTTTGTAACGGTCCGGCGCTGGCGTTTCGGTACAAACAGAGCAGGTTTTGGCCTCCTAGAACATGGACCACACGACGTTTCCGACGCCACACCCGCTCGCTTCCTCTGAAATTTTTCAAATTTGTTCTTCAAATTTTGTTACCGGACGTGCTCTTTTAACGTCGTCAGACACGTCGTTGGAAAAATTCAGAAGTATAGGTTCGGTCCCGCCCTATTGTTGTCGGTGGCCGAGGCTTATTCCCGTCCCGTTTTCGGCCGTTCGCGCCTGACTTTTACTTACGTAGTGCTTTTGGCATTACATAGGCTTTGGCAGCCTGGTCGAATGTGCCGGGTTTTTACCTCATTTTTTTCCACTAAACGTACTTCAGTCTCATATTTTCACACCTTCGTACCGATGAGGGAAGTGACTCTGTTCTAATGGCTAATTTCGGTTCAATTTGGTCTGGGTTTTTTTCAGGTGCCGTCAAAAAAACGGCCCTTGTGTTGGGTAGTATCGCACTCGCAGCTTCGGTTTCTCGCGCAGATCTACAAGTTCAACCAAAACCAGCTGCGTGGAAGGCCACGGCAGCGGCGATGGATGACCGCGATGAGCAGATGCTCGACGACATCGAGCAGCACGCGCTGCAATTTTTTATCGAGCATTCCGATGGCACCACGGGACTTACTCGTGATCGCGCACCCGCGGATGGCTCGCCGAGCCGCGCGCCCGCGAGTATCGCCGCGACTGGATTTGCGCTGACGGCTTGGGCCATCGGCGACTCACGTGGCTGGATTTCTCATGAGGATGCAGTGAAGCGTTCCGTCGAAGTGCTCCGTTTTATCCGCGACCACGTTGAGCAGGAACATGGCTGGATTTATCACTTTGTTGATTCCCGTTCCGGCAAACGTGCTTGGAAGAGCGAGGCGTCCACGATCGACACGGCTCTTTTTTTAAATGGCGCCTTGTTAGCTCGGGAGTATCTCAACTCGCCCGAGGTTACTGCGTTAGTTAACTCGATTTACGACCGCATCGATTGGCAGTGGGCTCTCGATGGCGGTACAACGCTTTCGCACGGGTACACGCCCGAGGGAGGCTTTCTCAAGAGCCGTTGGGATAGCTACAGCGAGATGCTGAGTTTGTATCTGCTCGGAATCGGAGCGCCGTCCAAACCGCTGCCGGCCGCGACTTGGCGCGCTTGGCGTCGTGGACCGGTCGTCACGTATCACAACCTTACTTTCATCAACTGCCCGCCGCTCTTTACGCATCAGTACCCTCAAGCCTGGTTTGATTTTCGCGGACGCAGCGATGGACTCACTGACTATTGGCAGAATTCCGTTAACGCGACGCTCGCCCAGCGCGAGTGGTGTGCCGAGCTGAGCACGACTTTCGCCCGCTGGTCGCACAATCTCTGGGGCGTGACGGCCTCTGATAGCGCGAAAGGTTATGTTGATTGGGGTGGCCCGCAGGGTGGTTCGGATCGTTTGGATGGCACGGTTGTCCCGTGTGCCCCCGGTGGTTCGCTGCCATTTGCCCCGCACGAATGTCTGCAGGCCCTTCACACGATGCGCGACATTGGCGGACCCGCAGTCTGGGGCCGGTATGGTTTCGCAGACGCTTTCAATCCGCAGACCGGTTGGGTGTCACCCGACGTGATCGCGATCGATGTCGGCATCACCATGTTGATGTCGGAAAATCTTCGCACCGGTTTTGTCTGGCGCTACTTCATGAAGTCGCAGGAGGCCAAGCACGGCTTGGAACTAGCTGGCTTCAAAGACCGCGCCTGGCCGACGACGGATGCGAATCAGATCTTGGTCGCGGGACGTTAAGCAGCTCGCAGAAGTTTTCCCAAGCGACTCATTCCTTCAGCGATACGCGCCTCGCTCGCGTTGCTGAAGTTGAGGCGAAAGGTATTGGTCGGCGTCGGCGTGTTCACCCAGAAAGGCGCGCCTGGAACAAACGCGACTTTATGTTCCGCAGCGATATTTAATAGCGCTGCGGTGTCGATGGCGCCGTCTAAAGTGACCCAAAGAAAAAGTCCACCGGAGGGACGGGTCCACTGCGCGTCGCGAACATTTTCGGCGAGCGCCTGCAACATTACGTCGCGGCGCAGACGATAGACGTTGATGAGCTTTTCTACGTGGGTGGAGAGCCACCCGGCAGGGCGCAAGGTTGTTTCGACTACGCGCTGGGTGAATGTCGAGGTGTGCAAGTCGGCGGCTTGTTTGGCCACGGCGAGGGCTTGAAAAAGTGTTTTGTCACGCGTGACCGTCCAGGCGACCCGCAGGCCGGGCGTGAGAATTTTCGAAACCGTGCCGAGATAAACCCAGGACAGATCGGAGTTGTTCGCACCTAAAGCGGAGATCGCTTCACCTTCGAAACGAAGACGTCCGTACGGATCATCTTCGACGACGAGCAGCTCGTAACGTGCGGCCAGGGACGCAATTTCTCGGCGGCGCGCCGCCGACATACTGGCGCCGGTCGGATTCTGGTAGTTGGGAATCAAATACAGAAATTTCGGACGGCGCCAATGGCGCTGCAGCGTTTCCTCCAGCGAGTGTGGGTCGATGCCTTCGGCGTCACTGCGCAGACCAACCACCTGTGCTTGATAACTTTGAAAGGCCTGCAGGGCGCCGAGGTAGGCGGGATTTTCGACCAGCACGCTATCGCCGGGGTCGAGCAGAACCTTGGACAACAAATCGAGTGCCTGTTGAGAGCCCTGTGTAATGAGCACGTCGTTGGCCTCGACCTGGAGGCCCACTGTGTCGGCGAGGTGTGTTGCCACCCAAGATCGGAGCGGCCCATGACCTTCCGTGAGACCATATTGAAGCGCACCCGGGCCATCTTCAGAGAGGACCTGCGCGGTCGCCCGCGCGATTTCTGCGACAGGAAATAATTCCGGTGCAGGTAAACCTCCCGCGAAGGAAATCACTTCGGGAGCTTGAGTGACTTTCAATATTTCGCGGATCGCGCTGGGTTTCATCCCGCGCATACGTTCGGCGAAGATCATGGGCGGTCCACGGTGAAGATCTTTTGGTCGCAATCGATATCGTTTACGAGATCAGGGCGCCAGTTCTGCACGAGAAAATCGTGTTCAGCCGGCGTGGGCTCAAGGCGCGGCGGAAGAATCGGCGCGCGGAATTCTTGATGAAGATGCGTTCGCGGAAGCGCGAGCGCAGGGTTTTGGCGGAGGATCATTGGATTCATGGTGGAGGTTTTCCGCCCAATCCAGGTCGACCGATCAGGGCCAAAAAAAAGCCCCTCCCGGTCGGCACCGGAAGGGGCAAAAGCGTGTAGCGTCAGCCCCTTCGCGGTGCGATGGTAACGGATACGACGACTGCGACCGCGGAAATAATTCCGTAGCTGAACGCATTAAAAGTCGTACCGGTGAGTTGCATGACGAGAGGTTGAATAGGGGCAATTTGATCCGCCGTGTCAAGTTCGTCGGATATTCCGCGTGACTTTGCGAACGTCGCCCGATAGCGGTCCCGGGTTAAACGAAACCTGCATCCAGCGCACTTTTGCGCGAAATCGGTGTCGTTTTCCTCATCATGGCTAAACACATCGTCTTCGATTTCGACGGGACACTCGCCGATTCCGAGGAGGTCTGTTTTCAACTACTTAATGAGATCGGCGCGCGCCATCGGTATCGCCAGATCGATCGTAATGAGCTGCGGGAAATCAAGCGTCTCGCTTATCCAGATCGTCTGCGTGAACTCGGCGTGCCGATTACGCACGTGCCATTTTTAGCAATCGAAGCGCGCCGAGAATATCGAGCCAAAGTCGCCTCGCTCCGGCCTTTCAGCGGGATCCAAGAAGCGCTGCAGCGCTTGCAGGCTTCGGGTTTTGTTTTGCATGTGCTCTCGTCGAACGCGGTGCCGAGCATTCGCGATTTTCTGATCACGCATGGGATGGATGTCTTTCGCACCATCAACTGCGAACGAAATTTTTTTGGAAAGCACATTGGCCTAAAACGTTTTCTGCGCACTCACGGACTGCGTCAGGACGACGTGACTTACGTGGCGGATGAAGTGCGTGACGTGGAAGCCTGCCGTAAAATCGCGTTGCGGATTATTTCCGTGGCGTGGGGGTTCGATCCGGCGGAATCGCTGCAACTGGCCAATCCAGATTACACCGCGGACACTCCGGACGAACTCGTGCAGATGCTTGAAGCTTTTTCGAGCGGTCGGGCGGGCGCGCGGTTGGCTTTGAGCTGAGGCAGCAGCGAGGCGCGAGCGCCTTGCGCCAGAGAGCGGTTTCGCGCATGCTGAGAGATGGCGCGTGTTTTTATTTTATCTCCCGCTCGATCGAATGGCGTCCGTGCAAGCTATCTTTTCAATCCTAACACGAGCATCGTAATGGGCCACGAATTGCAGGCCGGGAAAAAGCGCCCTATCGGAGATGTTTTCGCGTTTTTAAGCGGACTCTATTTTCGCGGAAAACGCGATTACGCGCAGCGATTCGCGCGCGCGAGCAGCGAGGGGATTGGTGCGTGGGTGATAACTTCGAATCAGGGGCTGCTGGCGCTCGATGCGAAAATTGGCCTGGAGGATTTGCGCGCGTTCTCGGAAACACCTATCGTCTCCGGTGAGTCACGCTATGAGAATCCTTTGCGGAGAGATCTCGCGCGACTCATCGCAGAGGATAGGGCGGACACGGAGTACGTGTTGCTCGGCAGTGTCAGCACGGACAAATACGCGGCCGCGCTGCTGGAGATTTTGGGAGAGCGTCTACTTTTTCCAATCGATTTTGTGGGTCGCGGAGACATGAGCCGCGGCGGACTCATGCTGCGTCAATGCCGACTTGGCGTGGAATTGGAGTACGCGCTTTTGGCCGGCGCGACTCGCAAAGGGAAAAGGCCTCCGAAATTGAAAGCGGCCGTAAAGCAAAGATCGGGTAACGGGAGTTTTCCTTAGGTATTTGCAAAAAGGAGCTAAGTTCCTCGCCAATAGCAACTTGTTGCTGTATTCGCAAAATAGCTACGTTAAGGGCGATGTAGTGGAAATGCTGATTGAGCGAGCGATCAGAACCTCCCGCTTGTTTACTGTGGGGGTTTTTCTTATGTTTGTGCCTGCAATACCGCCTGAGGGTCTGAAGCGATTAGCAGCTGATTTTCAGGAGGCGTCGCATAGAGTACTGTGACGTCCTGTCAGCAGTATCACTATCACAGACCATCCATCACACCTACAAAATGAAAACAGTCAGCGCATTAGCGACATTACTCGGCTTTAGTTTAGTCGGGGGCACTGCGTTCGCGCAGCTCGCTACACTTCCGCAGAGTTCTTCAGTAGACGGAATTACCCCCGTAAGCGAAGTTAACTCGGGCAATTCGGGCGCCTCCCATTGGGACGCTCCTACGGGCATCAAACAATATAACTACGACGCGGACGGCAATGTGCCGCTTCCTGCGACCTTCACCAGCGCTGTTCCAGTCGGCCTCACCGCCGCTTGGGCTACGGTTCAAACCGGCGGTGGCGATATTCGCGCCATCTACACTGGTGAGACTGCCGGCTGGCAAAACGCTTTTGGTTATACTTACGACAAGAGCCCGGCCACCGACCCTGCCAATTCCTACACGGTTTGGAAGAACATCGAGGGCACGACTGGCGTTGCTGAAAGCACCAATCCTGTTTTCGGTGATTCGATCGACGTCACCTTCATTCCAAACGATTCTCTCGCGACGAATTTCGATTTCTGGCTCAACGCGGGCACAGGAACGAGCTTCGGTGGCGTTGACACCGTTTTGAATCCTGCCAACAGCGCTCCGGTTCAGGACCATGTCAAGTGGCTTGAGTCGCCGATTCTGTTGAACACCTGGGTTCCTTCGGCTGGCAAATATGAAGACGTTGCTACCTATGTTTTCGCGCTCGAAGACTGGAAATTGAACGCCGCTGGTAACGACTATGACTACAGCGATTTGCTCGTCTCCGTTCAGTTGTTCGACATCAACGGCACGCCGCTGGGTGGCTCGCCGGTTCCGGAAGCTTCCACCTACGGTTTGGTCGGCGCAGCCGGCCTCCTAGGCTTGGCCGCTCTCCGTCGTCGTAAGGCCGCTCAAGCGAAAGCTTGATCGTTTTCAGACGCTGACTTGTGTTTTCTCGAGCCCTGCCGAAAGGCAGGGCTCTTTTTTTTTCTCCTGGCTCATTGCAACAACTGTCTCGTAGTTGCTTCCGCTCGCAACGCGCTCTCATTGATCTATGGCAACCGCCACCAAACACGTTAAACCGGATCCGGTCTGCGGTATGCACGTTCCGGATACATCGGTCTATCGCACCACTCGGAACGGCGAGACCTATTTCTTCTGCAGCGAGGCTTGCCGACAAGCATTTCAAAACCATCCGTCCGAGTACCTCGTGCCCGGTTTACATGAGCATGCTATGCCCGAAAACGCGCCCACGCCGCGTCCGGATGGGAGAAAAGAACGCGATTCGGCTGCCGACTGGGCCGACTACACGCCGCTCTTTGTGCTCGTCGATATCTGTCTCCTCGCCTCTGCCGCCCAAGAATCAATCAATCCTGAAGGGTGGCATGGCCGCGATTGGATGAGCCTCTTCATGGGCTGGTTCTTATCGTTCTTTGCGGCTTTGAAACTGTTCGATCTGGCTGGCTTCGCGGACGGATTTCAACGCTACGATTTATTGGCGGGCCGCGTGCGCGTTTACGGCTTAATTTATCCTTTTATCGAATTGGCACTCGGGCTCGCTTACCTCGCGCGCTTCGCTCCCATCAGCACAGCTGCCGTGACGGTCGTGGTCATGTTGTTCGGATCTCTCGGTGTATTGAGAACGTTGATACGCGGCGAAAAAATGAAATGCGCCTGCATGGGCAGTCTGCTCAACGTCCCGCTCTCTAGCGTGGCCCTGGTCGAAGATTTGTCTATGGCCGCAATGGCTCTCGCCATGCTCTGGCTGCACCGCGGTTAGACCGCGGCGCTGGTTAAGGAAGTTCGTCGACTTCGATCAGCGCAATCCCCTGGGCGCCATCTTTGCCGGTGACGATGGCGGTGTAACCGCCGGGATTGAGGGTCATGACGAGCGCGGCGTCTTTGCTGCCAGTAGTGTAAGGCACGGCGCCCGCGTCGGTGCAGGCTTGTTGGACCACCGCCGCGTGGGTCGGATCACTGCTCCAATCGTCGTTCGTCGCGATGACTGTGCTGCCTTGATAGAGTTGCAAAACAGGATCGGTGAGCGCTGCGCTCGGATTGGGCAGCATCGTGGTGAGGAAGGGTCCACCTGAACGGATCAACACGCGTTTGGGCGATGAGCCCGTGATGATAAAGCCGGCGATCTGCACACCTGCGCCACCCTGCACGCGCGAACGCGTAGAGATATTTACGAGACGCGAATTTCCATCGCTAGTTAGTTCGAAAACTTCGATTAGCGCGATGCCAGTGGTCCCGTTTTTGCCGGTGACCTGTGCGGTATAGCCGCCCGGGTTCAACGTCATCACGACCGCAGCGTCTTTGCTTCCAGTTGTGTACTGGACCGTGTTCGCCACCGTGCTGGCTTGCTGGATGGCAGCCGCTTGGGTTGGGTCGCTGCTCCAGTCATCGTTCGAGGCAATGGCTGTTGAGCCGCTATAAAGAGTCAGCATCGGATCGGCCAACAC